>Ga0187849_1000040_pt1 | contig 172536 bp, 167 predicted proteins | sample June2016WEW_4_10_2_FD_132412 | JGI IMG/M metagenome (GOLD analysis project Ga0187849, IMG submission 132412) | Peatland microbial communities from SPRUCE experiment site at the Marcell Experimental Forest, Minnesota, USA - June2016WEW_4_100 | ecosystem: Environmental > Terrestrial > Soil >... | reverse complement strand
TTCCATTCCTATTTCGTAACCCGTTAAATAATCAATGACACCGATGATCAAATTGAGCAGAAGAGCAATAGTCCAAATGAGTTGCGGTGACTTTTTTGCGAGACAGTCAAGGAGATACATATTTGGTCTCTACAATTTTTGTAGGGTGTTGCGAATTTCTGTTTGTAATCTCGCATAAATTCCCTAATATTTCAAACGAAGAATACAGTAATAAATACGGAAATTTATCGTATTTTTGGGCGTTACAGTATCCGTCTCTCCCCCCAAAAAACCTGGATATAAGCATTGGAGTGCTAAGGACAGTTCCAAAAAGAATGAAATACAGAACTCGAGGGCTGCTCTTTCAGCGGCGCCTACTGCATTTTTTGGAAAAACTTTCTTGACATACAAGTGCCGAGCCTCTTATTCTCTACTTGCCCAATAGAAATTTCTTATCAATATCAAAAAGGCACGGGGAATATCCATTATGCCCCTGTTGCTCTCAGCTCCGGCGGGAGAGATGGCGCACACATCGTTTTTTTGGCGAGGGCCGATTGCGGTACATCTGATGTTGCTCTAATGTGGAATCCAAATGAAGGAGGGGTACCATGAGCTTTACGAGGATTTGGCACAAGAATTATCCGCCCGGCATACCGGCAGAAATCCAGTTTGACAAAATAACGATGCCTGAGGTTCTCACCCGGACGGCCAAGAAATTCGCAAACCATACGGCCCTCATTTTCATGGGTACAGAAATCACTTATCAAGAGCTCGAAAGCCTGGTCAACAGGTTTGCAAAAGCGCTTCTTTCACTGGGCGTGAAAAAAGGCGACAAGGTGGCTATGGTTCTCCCCAATATTCCACAGATTGTAATTGCCGATTTTGCCGCATTCCGCATAGGAGCCGTTACGGTGATGAATAATCCTCTTTATACGGAGACCGAGCTTTCCTATCAATTAAACGATTCAAATTCAGCGTTCCTGGTTATGCTGGACGTGATGTTCCCTGTGGCCAAGAAGCTGCAGGAAAGGACGCAGGCAAAAAAAGTCATCCTCTGTTCCTTGAGTGATTATCTTCCGCCGCAGCTCAAACCAGCCTTCCCGCCTGCAGACGTTCCGCAGCAAGAGGGGGTATACCGCTTCATGGATTTGCTCAATGCCCAAAGCGACACGGCTGTGCGCAACGTGCCGACACTGAACGACCTGGGGGCTCTCATCTATACAGGGGGCACGACAGGGATCAGCAAGGCGGCCATGCTGAGCCATGCCAATATTTCTTTCAACACGCAGCAGTTCCGCACCTGGTTCAGCGCCGGTAAGGATGGGGAAGAGAGGATGCTTGCCGTTTATCCTTTTTTCCACGCGGCGGGCTGGACAGGCATGCACAACACATGTGTCTATGCCGCATGGGTGGATATCCTGGTTCCCCGGCCGGAGCCGGGACAGATGCTCGACCTCATCGATAAGTTCAAGCCAACCCTGCTGCCCGGCGTTTCCACGATTTTTGTTGCCCTGCTAAATAATATGAAATTTGTCAATATGGATCTTTCCTTTGTGAAGGCTTATGTTACCGGCGCGGCTCCCATGGCCATAGATACCATCGAGAAGCTGAAAAAAGTCCACAATGTGCCCTTGATAAATGTGTATGGGTTGACGGAAATAACCCCTATGGGGACGGCCACACCCTGGGGTGGAAAGGAAAAACCGGAAACTGTGGGGGTTCCCCTGCCGAGTACGGATCTTAGAATCGTGGATCTCGATACAGGGAAGAGGGAGCTTAAGATCGGCGAGATCGGCGAGATCTGCTTCAAAGGCCCTCAAGTCATGACGGGCTATTACAAGAGGCCGGAAGAAACGGCAATAGTCATGGAGGACGGCTGGCTCAAGACAGGCGATGTCGGTTTCATGGATGAAGACGGATATGTCACCATTGTGGACCGCAAGAAGGATGTTATCAATGCCAGCGGCTTCAATGTCTATCCCAAAGAGATAGACGAGCTTTTGATCACGCATCCGAAGATTCTGGAAGTGTGCACCATCGGCGTTGCCGACGCCTATCGCGGTGAGACCGTGAAGGTTTTTGTTGTTACAAAACAGGGTCAAACGATGACGGAGGAAGAAGTTATTGACTTCTGCAAAGAAAAACTTGCGGGATACAAGGTGCCCAAGCTGGTTGAGTTCATAGCTGCCCTTCCCAAGAGCGTCGTAGGGAAGATTCTGCGCAGGGAACTCCGGGACATGGAGACAAAGAAAAGAGAAGGTAAATCTTAGTTGGGTTTCGTTTCCGGCCTTCTCCTGTTAAACAGTGGCGCGCGGGAAAGTCTTTCAGACATTTCATTAACAGAACCATACCGTCACAGTAAACAATTACCACCAATTTGCTTAGTTTAGAAAAGGAGGTGCGAGCAATGGCCGGCAGTGCAGTTGCAACGTCAGTCGAGAAAGGCCCTTGGTATCAGGGACTCACCCCCAAACATTGGCGCGTGCTATGGGCAAGTTTCTTGGGGTGGATTTTTGACGGCTACGAAACCTTTGCGCTCATAGTGGCAATTGGGCCCATCCTGACCACTCTGCTCCCGCCTGAGGCTCGCTCGCAGTTGGGGGCTTACGCCGGGCTGACCATCGGCGTAACCCTGCTCGGCTGGGGCGTGGGCGGTGTGATCGGCGGTACGATCACCGATTATATCGGGCGCAAGCGGATGATGATCTACTCAATTCTCGGCTATGCGTTTTTTACCGGGCTGACCGCTTTGAGCTGGAGCGTGGAGTCGCTGATCGCATTGCGGTTTCTTACCGGCATCGCCATGGGAAGTGAATGGAGCACGGGCGCGACATTGATTGCTGAAACGTGGCCCGATCGTGCCCGTCCCAAGGGGGCCGGTTTCATGCAGTCCGGATTCGGCTTCGGGACATTCCTGGCTTCGCTCGTGTGGTACCTCGTGCACCCGCTGGGGGCGCAAGCCTGGCGATGGCTGTTTGTAGTTGGAGTCATGCCGGCGTTCTTCGTATTCTACATCAGACGCAAGATTGACGAGTCGCAGCGCTGGATCGACACGGTGCGCGAGAAGCGCTGGGCTGCGACAGAGGTGGATTTAGAAATATCAGGGCCGCAGGGAAAGCGACCCTTCACGCTGACTGAGATCTTCCAGGCGCCGGAGAGCCGCCGCCGCGTGTTGCTCACATTCGCCATGTCTTTGACCACGATGGTCGGCTGGTATGCAGTCTCCTCTTTACTCCCCGGCTACGTGGCTTCCATTGCAAAGGGAGAAGGATATCAGAACCTCGCGTTCTGGGGCAGCACGGCGGGGATGATATACAACGCCGGCGCAATCGCCGGCTATCTGTCGTCGGGTTTTTTGGCTGATTGGATGGGACGCCGCAAGTACTTGGCATTCCTTTTCATCGGTTCACTTATTCTGACGCCGATCACGTATGTCTGGACACATGATCTGCAAGCGGTGCTGATCGCGGCGGCCATCAACGGGTTCTTTACCCTCGGACAGTATTCATGGTTTGCCATCTATCTTCCAGAGCTATTCTCGACGGCTGTGCGCTCCACTGCTGCGAGCTTCATATTTAATGCCACCCGACTTATAGCTTTCATGGGCCCTATTGTTGCGGCCTCGATCGTCAAGAGCTTCGGCGGCATAAGTACGGCGGCGATGAGTCTGGGCATGATCTACTTTCTAGGCCTGGCAGTGTGCTTCTTCCTGCCGGAAACCAAGGGAAAACCTTTACCGGGCTGAGAGAAACCTATCGCCCGGCAACTTCCGGTATTAACGAAATTCGCGGACGGCGCGTCTGCCGGCGTCGTCCGTCCGGCAAGCCTCTGAAGATGCTGTCCACTTGACTACTCGGTAGAGTGGCGCTTGTCCTTCTTTGCTGCGATAGAATGACTTGACAGGACGGGTGCGATTGCTTAAGTTTGCCAACCATGTGCCCCAAGACAACCTCCGTAACCACCACCGGGAAACCCATTCTTGCCCTGGCAGTCATGAGCGCCATCTGGGGCTATAACTGGGTAGTCATGAAGGAGGGTCTCCGTTTCTGCGATCCATTTGTGTTTGCCGCTATCCGGGTATTACCGGCCGCCATCATTCTTTTCGGGATACTCCTCCGGACCAATAAAGATTGGCGTCCACGGCAGGTGCAATGGACAGTCCTTCTGGGATTGCTTTCAACGACACTGGGTTTTGGCCTTCCCTTATGGGCCCTCTCAGGCGGCCCTGCGGGGAAAACGGCCGTGCTCCTTTATACGATGCCGTTCTGGGTTATCCTCCTGGCATGGCCTATACTGGGCGAGAGGATAAAAGGCCTTGAATGGCTGGCAGTAATTATCGCATTCGCAGGACTTGCGTTGATTGTTGCTGTCGATGCCATTGGGGCAAACCTCTGGTCGAGTGTCCTTGCGGTGATGGCCGGAATATCATGGGCGGGAAGCGCCATTATCACTAGGATAATGAGGCGCGATCCCGAATTCGACGTTCTATCGGTCACTACCTGGCAGATGATTTACGGCGTAGGGCCTCTCATAATTATTTCGGTCCTGGTGCCGTCGCCTCCCATCCAGTGGACCCCTGTATTCATCGCCGCCCTGCTATATAATATCATTCTCGTAAGTGTTGTTGCATTCCTGCTCTGGTTTTATATACTGGAGAGGCTTCAGGCAGGGATGGCGACTATGGGAACGCTCGTTACTCCGGTGCTTGCCCTTATCTTCGCCCGCATTCAGCTCGGCGAAACCCCGCCTTCACGTGAGGCCCTTGGATTTATCTTGATCCTGTCAGGAATAGGACTTCTCAGCGCCATTGCTTTCCTCAGAAATCGCCGGGCGGAAAAGTAAAGCACATATGTTGATCTGTTTGAGAATAATCTCAAATAAGGATTGATCGGATGAATCTTATTTCAAGCAGTCACCGCTGGAGCCTTCTTGGCACTTAATCCCATCAATCCAAACAGCTCCGGACAGGTCTGCGTCAGTTAAGTATGCACCATTCAGGGTAGCATTGATCAGGTCCGCACCGGTCAGATTTGCATCTCTTAGGTCAGCTCCGGACAGGTCTGCAGAGGTCAGATTCGCATTGGACAGGTTTGCATTAGCCAAGCTTGCATCACGAAATTTTACGAATGACAGGTTTGCACCGGATAGGTCTGCTCCGGCTAATATTGCACCTGTCATATCTGCGCCGGCGAGGTTTGCGCTGGTAAGGTCTGTGGAGGACAGGTTTGCACCAGCCAGATCTACGCCAATCAGGTTCGCACCGGAAAAGTCCATAAGTGACAGATCGCAGGCCTGACACTGCTTTATTTGCTGTAGGTTCTCGAGGGCTGTTTTGCTATCTGTAAAACCAGCTTGTCCTATCAGCAATATTGTCGCGATGATGAAAAGCGAGATAGCTGTGGCGGTCCGCCGGATAATCGAGGTTTTTTTCATGGTTTTAACTTTCATAACTAAACTTGACCTTAGAATACAGAATCGCGCGGCGAGTCGCAATCAGGAATAACCTGATTTACCGCTTCGGGATGCCTTATGGAAGGCGTAAAGAATGTTTGTCAGTGAGATCAACCAGGCGGCATATCCTGGCTATTAATTGTCATGCCCGCAAGCGCAATAGAAAAGGCCATAGCTGGCTCAGCCATGGCCTTCAGGGTTCGATTGCTGTTAGTCCCACATTTTCCAATGTGATACTGATGAAGTGTAATCTCCTCCTTATTTCTTAGGTGGCTTCAAAAGCACAAAGGCAATGATTATACCCACGACTGCAAGAGCTGCCGTTGGATAGAATGCAACGGCGTAAGAGCCAAAGGTATCCTTCGCCTGACCGGAAATGATGCCGCCGAGAATAGCGCCTACACCGTAGGCAAAATAGATAAGACCGTAGTTTTTCGCGTAGTTCCTCACGCCGAAGAATGAGGTTGTTGCTGTCGGCGCTATGGCCAGCCATCCTCCTAAGCAAAGCCAGAAACCTATGAAACAGATGACATAGAGAATTATACTTCCCTGGCCTGCCATCAGCATGCCAAGTGAACAAACAAAAATGATGACGTAAGAGATGATAGCTGCAATCCTGGGAGTCAATTTGTCTGTAAGAACTCCAAAGATGGGCCGTCCGGCGCCGTTGAAAATGGCAAACACGCCAACGAGAGTAGCAGCCGTTGCGGCGTCTATCTTGATAATTTCCTGGGCGACAGGGCTGGAAATACCGATAGCCATAAGACCGGCAAGACATCCGATGGTGTAGCACAGGAAAAGGCCGTAGAATGTGGGTGTACCGGCCATCTGTTTCATGTCGAAATCCGCAGCGCCAAGATGGGCGGCAGCCGGTGGCGTCCAACCTGCAGGTTTCCATCCTTCCTGGGGATAGCGGAAGGGGATGAACAGAGCACAGACTATAACGAGAAAGACGGACCCTAAATATAGGAACGTCTGCATCGGACCGACAGACTTAATGAGGGCAGCCGCGACATTTGCGGAAATGAAGGGTGATCCTCCGAAACCGGCCAGTGTGAGTCCAAGGGCAAGACCCCTCCTATCAGGGAACCATCTGCCTACAACGGCCAGGGGCACTCCGTAGGCTAAACCGACGCCGCCGCCGCCGATGATGCCGTAGCTGACTGACAGCATGAAAATATTTGACGATTGACTCGCTAACATCCAACCGATCCCGAGTATAACGCCGCCCAAGATGCCAAGATTCCTCGGTCCCAATTTCGCTATCAACTGGCCACCGATAAACACCAGGACAGCAAAACAGGCTAAAAAAACCATGAAGGGAAGCCCGGCTTCAGTTGCAGTGACGTTCATCAACCCTCTCACCGGCTTGGCGAAGACGCTGTACGCATAAACACTGCCTAAACAGAGATTGATGATGAATCCAAAGACCACAAAGAGCCATCGTCCTGACTCCTCTGCCAAACCAAACAGTTTCTTGTCGCTCATCTGATATCCCCCTGTTTAATAATAGTCGCGGCGTACATAGACAACTACCGCTGGCTTGTCAAGAAGAATATGGTTGACAGTCAGTGTGTGCGAACCGGACAAGTTTCTTGAAATGCGAGAGCCGCCCATATGGAAACAGGCGGCTCAATGGCGATTTGCAGAAGAAAGGTGGGATTGGTTTTGTTATGACACGTTCAGTAATTTAAATATTTTCAACCTGATATCTCAAGGTTTAACTACCATGACAGGGCATGCAGCTCCCTTGACTACTTTGTCTGCGACACTGCCCATCATTTGTTTTAAGATGCCTGTTTTTCCATGTGATGATATCACGACTAAGTCAATCTTCTTCACCTTCTGCTCGCTTAGTATAACTTCGGCAGGGAAGCCTCTTTTAATATCAAAGGAAATTTTGATCTTCTTCTTCTTGGCAATTTCATCAGCTTCCTTTTTCAGCTTGGCCTTGGCCTCTCTGAGACTATCCTTCTTTAGCGCCTCGATGATCCTATAGTCGAGACAATAGTCAATTGCACAATCCTGAATTCCCTTATCTATAACATGCAAGAGGTAGATTTTCGCTTCATGGCGGCTTGCAATATCAACGGCTTTCTTCAAGGCTGCATCTGAATACTTGGAAAAATCTGTCGGGACGAGAATGTTTTTTGGTGCAAACATAAAATGAACCTCCATTCTTATTTATCTTTTATTATTACTTTACATCACCGATACTTGTTACACAACAACTTTTTGAGATTGCGGCTTGCTAAGTTAATGCTGGGAGATTTCCGACTTTTTCTTCGTCCACACTTTTCCCGAGAACCTCAAGAAAGAGGGAAGGGCAATCGCCATCGCGTCCACTTATTATTTTCTGAGCAAGAGTCTTCACTTAAGGCTATTCGATCGGCGGCTCTTCGCCATATATCGTTTTGAGCAGGGCGACAATCTTCTTGTCGCGCCACTGGGCGACGTCGGTGAGCTTCTTGCCGGACATCACTTCATCCATACCTTGCACAAGTTTACTTTTGGCATCATCAGAAATTTCATTCCAGGCCGCCATGTCTTTCCAGATGTCTCCGAAGGCCTTTCCGATATGATTGATGAAGTAGTCGTAGCCCCCCTCGCCGCCGCCTAAATGATAAATGAGATGTTGGCCCATGAATGCCCATCGTATGCCAGGACCGGCGAAAAGCGCTCGGTCGACATCCTGGACACTGGCGACGCCCTTCAGCACAAGATCGACAGCTTCTCTCCACAGGGCCGCAGCGAGGCGATTGGCGATGAACCCCGTTGTTTCCTTTTTCAGGACGACAGGCATTTTTCCGAGACCGTTAAAAAACGTCCTCACGTCTTCAACGGTCTGAGGGGTTGTCTGATTTCCGGGCACAATTTCAACCAGCGGCACGAGGTGCGGCGGATTGAAAGGATGAGCAACGACACAGCGCCCGGGTCTTTTCGCGGATTTCTGCACTTGCGTCATTGGGAGAGACGAGGAACTGCTGGCCAGTACCGTTTCCGGTTTCGCAATGGCATCCATCTCGGAAAATAGCGGTATCTTGATATCGAAATTTTCTGATGCGGATTCCTGGACATAATCCGCATCGGAAACAGCCTGCTCCAGCGAGCCGGCGGAGCTGATATTTCCTTTCATTTTTTGGGCCCGCGACTTTTCGATAAGACCATATTGAGCAAGTGCGTCCAGGTAGTTCATTGCCCTCTGCAGGCCACTCTCCTGTGCCGCGCGGATTTTATCGAACACCGTTACTTTGAAATCCTTGCTCGCATAGTAAGCCGCCCAACTTGCCCCGATCAATCCCGTTCCAACGACGCCGACATTCTTTACTTTCAACATTTCGCCTGCCTCCTTTTTCAATTAAAGATGTTTTGAGTAAAAGGACGAAAACCGATAATCAAATGCCGTGTTATTGATACTGAAAATATAGGAAGAGAGTCCGAAAAGGAAGCGCTTCAAAAAAACAGTATCACTACAGCTTTACCGGGAAAGGATTATGAAGCATCGAATAGGATAACCGCGCTTCGATACATCTTGTAAAATTTACCTCAAGCCAAATAATTTATTTTTTCCTCATAACACTACAATCTAACCTTGGTTTGTGGCTCGGATTGAAAGATAGCTTGATGATAAATTAGTCACGTCAATGATGACGTAAGGTGTCCTTACAATTATTATAGCTACCATCATTCATAACCCCTCAATCATGCATCTCAACGCTGCATGATCTTCATGAACTTATCGAATCTTCCCTTCTCCTGCAGGGTTTTGACGATCATCTCCTGGGCTGTAGACGGAACAGTGGGAATCTGTTCCCTCTCCGAGAGTTCAACAGCCTCAGCCGGGCAGCCCGTTACGCAGAGCCCGCAGCCGATGCAATTCGCAGTATCGACGATGGCGGTATCATCTTTTATCTCAATTGCCTTCATCGGGCAGCGCTCATCGGCGCATAGGCCGCATCCCGTGCATTCATCGCTATTCACGCGGGACACAAAACGGCTGGGCTCAAAAGCATGGGGATGATTCAACTGGGTTTTCCCTCGCAGAATGGTGCAGCAGCAGGGGCAGCAGTTGCAGATCACGTTGGCCCGGTCTGCGCTGTTGTTGCTCGTATGAACCAGCCCTGCAGCCTCCGCCTGATCAAGGACCTTCATCCCTTCCTCCTTGCTAATCCTGCGGGCAAAACCACGCTCTACGAGAAAGTCACCCACACCTTCGAAGGCAAGGCAAACCTCTTTCGGTTTGTCGCATTTTGCCACGCTGACCCTGCAGGCACATTGCGTGAGCGCAATATAGGTTGAGTTGTTGATCAGATGCTTGACCTCTTCGTAGGGGTGAACGCGGTCTTGAGGCATGATCGATTTTTCGACTGCAACAACCCGCATGAGAGGTGTGGGATTGCCGGCAAAAGAGGCGCCGAGGGCTTCGTTATGGTACTCCTCCCATAGTAGGGCCAGCCGCTTGTGCATGGATGTTCCGCCCCCTTTCATGAAGGGGTACTCAAACAGCCCCGGAATGAGTCCGACCAATCCGTATAGTTGTTCACCCTCTTTAGTCTTGGAAAAAATGATCCCTTTGCTGACCATGGACTCTAGCCTCTTTTTAGCTTCATCCTCGGAAATAGCTGCTGCTTTGGCGATGCTTGCCGCCTTTTTCGGCTTGAAGCTCATGTTTACAGCGACGCCTGCCTCTTCGGGCGTAAAGAGCGTCCGAAGTATTTCGTCAATGGACTTCGTTTTAGGCGCCGTCGCGGGATGTGAATCCAGAATCTCCCTTAATTGTTCGTAAGTATCCATGATCATCCTCCTTTGTATATCCCGTTCAGCCGCTGTAGTGATAGACTGGTCATCCATATGTCAAGCAATATTCACATCCGGAGTAGTTCTTCGTGATTCAGACTGACAGTCAGCATCGTGACAATCAGGATTATTCAAATAATATAATAGTAATAAGCTCAAGGTCTTTATCTCCGACATTTTCAATGGCGTGAGACTCGCCATGACCAGTGCGAACCAGGTCCCCTTTTCTTATTGTTGTTTCAAACCCATTGTCATTTAGAAGACCTTCTCCTTCGAGGACATAGTATAACTCAAAATCTCCCTCGTGTTTGTGAAAACCAACAGAATTTCCCGGCGCGATAATCTCTCTTGCACAGAGCCGTCCCTTTCCCGACAATTCGTCTTTTTCAAGCATATGGAATAACTTTAATGTTCCCCTTCCTCCCTTCAATTCATGAACAAGCTCCTCTCTCATCTCATTACTTCGTCTAATCATCTTTACGTCACCTCTTTCCACGGGAATTTTTTACGACAATGATTCGCATATACGCCCTGTTATTTTTTAACTTACTTTCGGATTGAGTTCTGCTGTTTTTTAATGAGTGCCAGTTGAATTCGGTAGCGAGCGCATTCCCCGCAGCTTGCTGCGGGGTAAGCGAGCGAATGACGAACGATACTGCTCCTTAAGAATCGAAAATTCTCCGCAGCTTGCCGCGGAGAGCTTCAATTATCACTGAGCTAATAGCCTGTCCAACTTTGACTTGACCTGCATACTGGCCATTTTACCAATGCTCAGCTTGCCGCGAGCCTTTCCCAACTTTATACTTGTCTCAATAATGTTCTTGGGCACGTAGGATTGTTGGGCCTCCGGTTTGCGTAGCAGGGTGAGGGATTTTGTACGACAAGTAGCGACACAGAGTCCACATCCTATGCAGCGGTCCAGATCCAGGATTGCTTTCTTGTTGTCCACATGAAGTGCTTCCATCTGACAGCGCTTGGTGCAGATGCCGCAGCCTTTGCACGTGTCAGGATTGTGGCTCGCCACAAATGGACTTGCCACCAAACTGGCCGGCTTGGGATCACGCTTGAGAAGTCTCAGTACACCGCAACAGCACCCGCAGCAGGTGCAGATGAAAAGAGGGTTCTTGGAGTTCGCCGGTTGTAACACAAGCCCCTTCTCTTCGGCCCGCCCAAGAATCGCCAGGGTTTCTTCCCTGGTGATGGCCCGGCCACGGCCCATATGTATGACGCTCTGAGCAGCTAAGCCAAACTGCAGACAACTCTCCTCAGGCTTGTCACAGCCTTTTCCCAGGATGCGAAACTCTTGTCGGCAGATGCAATTGGACACGGCAAAGGTCGTGTTATTACGCACCAGCTCCTCAGCCTGCTCATAGGGCATTACTTCGGGCTGAACCGCGATGCTCTTCTCCACAGGGATCGTACGCATTTGTGGCATTTTGCGCCAAGTGGTGGGATCAAACAAAGAGGGAAAGTATTCTTCGAACTCCTCGACGAGTTCTCGGCTCAGTTTGTTCACCTGGGACTCCCAGAAGCCGACAACGAATTGAAGGGCCATGTACAGGGACGGCTTGCCCTTTCGTGGGACCCCCATAATAAGGCCCTTCTTATGCATCTCTTGCAACCGTCGGGTAGCCTCGTTGACAGGGATCTTGGCACGGCGGGCAACCACCCGAGGTTCCTCAGGGATCAGTGTCAAGTGAATGGCAAGTTCGGCATCTTCAGGAGTGAAGAGTCGGCGTAGAATGCGAATTTCCACACCACTGTCAGTCCGTGGGAATCCTCCTGGCAGGTTGTCAAGATGCTTAGCCAATTTCTCGTAAATATCCCTTGCCATAACAAATCCCCCTTTTTTGCAGTTATTCTTTTGCTGTTTACACAGCACTGCCTCTCCGTATGAGGCATTCGTGCTAAAGATACCACGAGTATTAGCGGTGTCAATCTCAAAAACGAGATTGTGTAAATTGAACTTTAATGGTCATTACTGGAAATCCGAAAAAAGACAGGAGATTCTCAGAAACAACTCTTCAGGAAGAAATCACCGACGACTAATCTGTGGAGTGAAGAGATTAATCGATGTTGCGGCTTTGTGGTTCAGATTGAAAGTCAGCAAAGAGCAAAGTATTCGTCAACTTATTAATGTCGTTTGCTATAAATCAGTAGCACCGTCTTGAACCGAGGGAGTTTTCGATTTCCGAAAGCGCCTTGAGTTTCTCCACAACTTCTATGAAAGAGGCAACGGCATATTCTATTTCATCCGGTGTATTCATTATTCCGAGGCTCAATCTCACGGTTCCCTGTGCCGTCTCCTTGGGGAGTCCCATGGCCGAAAGGACGTGTGAGATTTCAACTGAGTGAGATGTGCAGGCAGAGCCGGCTGATACGGCAATGCCCCTCGCATCAAGGTCGCGGACAATTGTCTCACCCATGATCGCGGGAACAGATACGCTGAGGCAGTTGGGCAACCTTGATACAGGATGACCGTTTATCGTGAGACCAGGGACGGCGGCTGAAATCCGTTCCTGGAGTGCATCCCTCATTTTTGTGATTTCATCCATGCGTACGGCAACTGTTTCCCCTGCGAGTTCACATGCCTTCCCCAATCCTGCGATGGAAGCAACATTTTCTGTGCCGCTCCTGATGTCCCTCTCCTGTCCTCCGCCGTGAAGAATGGGATCGATACTGACTTCCTCCCTGATATACAGGGCTCCAATACCCTTCGGACCATGGAATTTGTGTGCGGAAATAGAAAGGAGATCGACGCCCATTTCTTCAACATTGAGGGGCACCTTTCCCGCTGACTGAACGGCATCCGTGTGAAACGAGATGCCTCTTTCAGCGGTGATCCTTCCTATCTCATCAATGGGCTCGATGCTCCCCACTTCGTTATTCGCGTGCATGACGCTTACGAGGATAGTTTTATCTGTCAACGCATTCTTGACGTGTTCCGGATTTACAATGCCGTGATGATCAACCGGGAGATACGTTACCGTGAAGCCGTTTCTTTCGAGATACTGGCAGGTCTTGAGAACGGCGTGGTGCTCGATGGATGAGGTGACGATATGACTGCCGCGATCTTTGCGCGCATGAGTGACGCCCTTGATGGCGAGATTATTAGCCTCTGTCCCTCCGCTCGTAAACACGATCTCCGCTGCATTGGCACCAATGAGAGCTGCAACCCTGCCCCTGGCTTCTTCTACGGCCTCCCTGGCCTTCTTGCCCATGGCGTGAATGCTCGAAGGATTGCCGAAAGAATGCCGCAGGAACGGGAGCATGGCCGTGAGAACATCGGGATGAAGCGGCGTAGTCGCGCAATGGTCAAGATAAACGGTCTTCATGCAAATCCCTTTCGAGTGTTTCCATCAGGGTCCGGAAACTGCACTCTAAATCTTCCTGCCGATAGAAAAACCTTCTTCAATAGCCTCTTTTATCATACGGGGCTTGGCACAATCTCCGATTGTATATACCTCTGCAACCTTTGCTTTGCTCTTTTCATTTAGGGTGGGGTTTGACTTAAAGCCCGTGGCCAGCACCACCGCATCTCCTTTAATGAAGCCTGCGACCCCCTTCTGATCGGCCTTTACCCCCTCTTTTGTTATCTCCTGCACGATGGTGTTTGTTTCCATTTTGATTCCCGCTTTTTTTAATCTCGCGAGAAAGAAGGGTCTGTAGGTGGGAGATACATTGTCTGCCATACGGCTTAACATCTCTATAACGGTGACCTGGGTGACACCTTTTGTGCGCTCGAGGAGAAATTCCGCTGTCTCACAGCCGACCATGCCGCCGCCGACAATGAGGACATTACCGCTTACGGTCTTAGCGCCTGTCAGTACGTCTTCCGCCAACACGACATTTGGACTGTCTACGCCCGGTATATTCGGAATGAGTGAGGTGGAGCCTGTAGCCATTATCAGGACATCGGGCTTTTCTTTCTCTATTGTGGCAGGGCCTACATCGCTCTTGAGTTTAATTTCCACACCGGCCTTCTGCGCACGGGACGCCAAGCTCTTTATTAGAGACTGAAGTTCATTTTTGTAAGGCGGTATGGAAGCGATGAGAAGTTTCCCTCCCAACTCGTTTCCCTTGTCGTAGAGCGTTACATTGTGGCCTCTTGCTGCGGCTGTCATCGCCGCTTCCATGCCACTGGGGCCACCGCCGATAACGAATACCTTCTTCGATTTTTTAACGGATTCGATTGCGTATTCCGCCTCTTTTCCCGCGAGAGGATTGACCGAGCAGCTGGTAGATGCCGCCGTTCCCCAGTCTTTATATGTTGTCAGAATCTCCGTGAGGCAGTTGGAGCATGCGAGGCAGGGGACAATCTCCTCGACCCTTCCTTCCCTCGCCTTATTGGGAAGTTCGGGATCGGCCAGGAGCGCCCGGGCCATGCCGGTCATGTCCGCCTTGCCCTCGGCAATCGCTTTCTCGGCAACGACGGGGTCATTTATGCGATTGGCTGCAATGACAGGAATGCCGACCCAGCCCTTGATCTTCTCTGCAAGATGCAGGAATGCCCCTTTCGGGAGTACGGCCTGGACGGTGGGTACAGGTGACTCGTGCCAGCCGGTGTAAACGTTAATCATCTGGATACCGGCCTTTTCGAGGATGCGTACTACTTCCTTCGAATCTTCTATGGTGTGCCCTCCCTCCATCTGCTCTGCGACGTTGATACGGCAACCGATGGGGAAATCTTTACCCACTTCCTTTCTCATATTTGCGATAACTTCGAGAACAATCCTCATCCGGTTTTCCAGGCTGCCGCCATATTCGTCCTCACGCTTATTGGTGATGGGAGAGAGGAAACGGTTCAGCAGATAGCCTCCGCCTACGAGCACCTCGACGGCGTCAAAGCCGCCCTGACGGACCCTGCGGGCCGCCCGTCCGTATTCCTTGACAATATAGTGGATCTCTTCGACCGCAAGAGGCCTCGCTGTCGTGCGCGTCATCTGGTTTAATACCGGTGACGGGCCTACCACTTCGGCAATCCCATCCTTGAGTATCACATGATACGAGGTGATGAGCTGTGCAGCAATCTTCGCCCCATGTTCGTGAACTGCGTCCGCGAGTTTGCGTACGCCCGGAAGAAAACGGTCATCGTATAAGCCGGGCTCTATGGGCGATCCTGCATGAACCGGCGAGAAGGGAACGATGATAAGTCCAACGCCGCCTTTCGCCCTCGCCGCATAAAAATTAACGAGACGAACGCCGATTGTTTCATCAAGCTCGCAATAGCCTGTAGTGAGCGGCAGCATTACGATCCTATTTTTTACTTTCATTGTGCCGATGTCGATAGGGGTGAAGAGATGCTTAAACTGTTGCATTACGAAAACTCCTCCGCTTATAAAGGGGGTGAGGACCGGACTTGCGATTCAAGAATCGCCTAATAATTGACCATGTCTATGCCCTTGAGGCCCAGGATCTGACGGGCCTCATCCGGTGTCGCCGGATCGATGCCAAGCTCACGCGCCATACGGACCATCTTGGCTACCTGCTCGGCGTTGCTCTTCGCCATCTTGCCGCGGTCCAAGTAGAGGTTGTCTTCCAGTCCCACCCGGCAATTCCCTCCTATAAGCAGAGACTGGGTGCAGATGGGAAATTGCGCGCGGCCGGCTACGCAGACAGAAAATTCAAAATCACCGATCTGCTTCTTCGCATAATCGACAAGGAACATGAGATTCTCCGAACTCGGCGTAATGCCGCCTAGGACGCCCATGACGAACTGGATATAGACTGGTTTCTTGACATATCCAGCTTCGATCATAAAGGCGATGTTGTTTACCATGCCGGAATCGTATATCTCGAATTCCGGTTTCGTTCCGTGCTCGGCGAAAATTGCGCAGTATTCCTTCATGGATTTAAATGTGTTCGGAAAAATAAAGTCCTCGGACATGCCCAGATACTGTTTCTCCCAGGGGAATTTGAATTCTTTAAATCTCGGGATCGCGTGGAACAGGGCGAAATTGATGGACCCTGCATTGAAAGATGCTATCTCCGGTTTATACATTGTGACGGGCGCCACACGCTGTTCTACGGTCATGCCCATTCCTCCGCCTGTTGTGATGCAGATGACGATGTTGCACCGGCTCTTGATGTTGGTGATAATTTGTTTCATCAGTTCCAGGTCCGGCACGGGCATGCCGGTCTCCGGGTTGCGTGCGTGGACGTGGCACACTGCTGCGCCTGCCTCATAGGCCCGCACGGCCTCGTCTGCGATCTGCTGAGGCGTGATGGGCAAATATTCCGACATCGTCGGGGTGTGAATACTTCCGGTAATGGCCGCGGTGATAACAGCTTTCTCTTTCATCTCTATCTGCTCCTTTTCAATTTGTCATGTTAACTGGACGAAATTCCGGCTAATCTTTCTGCCGCTTTTCTATCGCGTTTGAAATCCGTCATCAGGCGAAAGTTCAATCGCTGCGTTGCCGGAGGCCCGGCCGCGATGACGGAAAGAATAGTCGTGGGCGCCGAGAGGCCCGACAAAGACTCGCACAGCCGCGCCATCTTCAGACGGTCATGGACATCCACTCCTTCCCTTCCTTTATGGTATTTGGCTAGGAGCTCCCCCACCTTCGGTATCTTGAGATCCCGGCTGCTTGGTCTCGTAATCAGAATGCCGCCGCCAATATCGGCGAGCGTCTGTCCCGCCCGCAATATCGCGCCGTTCATATATATTTTTGCCGCATTTATGGAGAGGCTCTCGGGTAGCGTCACACCGGAGTCCGTGGCCGTGGCCAAAGCGGCAGAGCCTGCCACAAGGCCGTAGAGGGTTTCTGCATCGACGCTCATGTTGATCAGTTTATCCTGAACATGCGCTTTGTCGGCGACGCCGTTGTAATCGGCTATCGCCGCTCCCGCTCCGATGGAAAGATCGATGTAACCGCACCGGCAGGCCGAGGAGGCGAAACGCTGGAAATCGGAGAAGCGATGAACAAGGTTAGCAGTCGCCTTCCATTCGCCGCAAAGGAAAACCCGCTCCCAGGGGACAAAGATGTTATCAAAGATGATGTGGGCGCTCTGATGCATGCCGAATGCCGCATTGCCGATATCTTCAGTCACCATGGCCATAAACTTTGCGTTGGAACACGCGGAATCGTTCACATGAATAACGCCTTTCGCGTCTCCCGGAACGGCAAAGGCGACGGCGTAAGCCTCATCGTTAGGACCAAGGGCCGTAGTCGGCACTACGAGCCTTTCATGGGCAATGGGCGCGCCTGACTGCTGGAGCTTGGCTCCGTTGACGATAATGCCGTCAGGGGTGCGCTCTACGATCCTGACATAAAGATCGGGATCCGCCTGACGGTGCGGCGGCAGGGAACGGTCGCCTTTGGCGTCCGTGATGTTGCCGGAAACCGCCAGGTCCTTTTCCTGGCACATGGTCATGTATTTTTTAAATCTCTCGTGGTAGTTCGTCTGTCCCTTGCTTGCCTTATCCACATCGTGCGTCACTGACCAGAGTGCATTGATGACCGCGCCGGCAACACAGCGTCCGCCAAAACAGCCGCCTGTGTAACGCATCATGGAACGCTGCAGTTTCATCCGGCTCATAAGATCATCATGCGACTTGACGATCTTGAGAAAGCGGCTGATCTTTCCGCCCGTGAGATCGCTTTCGGCTACGATCAACCGGTGCAGTTCCGGATTTAACTGCGGATCGCTGGCGAGGTCATAGGTCGCCCTAAGGGCATTCACCGCGGGTTTCATAACCGGATGGGAGGCAAAATCGGGAACCGCTTCGCCGTCAATGTAGAGGACAGTCTTCATAGCTTTTAAGGTTTTCACGTACTCTTTTCCGTTCATCATCGTTGCATAACTCCTTTAATCTGTCATTGTCCGGCTTGACCAGACAACCCTCACGCTTTACCAGCCCTTAATCCACATTTCGTCGTCTTCGTATACTTTCTCATCGTCCTTGTCTGCGTCCTCAGCATCGATTTCGATCATACGGCCGGGATTGGCGTCTTTCAGTATCTCGCGATAGAATTCATGCTGGATGAGAAGGTTCATAATGTCGTTTGTTCCCGTCCATATCTGGATGAGACGGGTGTCCCGCACCATCTTCTCAATGGGGAATACGCTCGTGTAGCTGATCCCCCCGACGATCTGCATAGCTAGATTGCAGATATTCCATGCTGTATCAGTGGCGCATTTTTTTGCTTCGCTCACCATTCTCCGGGCGGTGGGCATGCCGGCATCGACGCTCTTGGCTGCCGCGATAGTAAGGGCGCGGGCCGCATCCAGTTGCGTTATGGCGTCAGCGACTTTGAAGCTGATTCCCTGGAAGTTTCTGATCTTCTGGCCGAAAGCCTTCCTGCGGTCGCTGTATCTCACTGCCACTTCTAGGGCGCCGCGTCCCATTCCCAGCGAGGCGCCAGCCGAGGTCATTCGTTCGGGAACCATCATCGTGTTGAAGATATTTGCACCTTCGTTGAGCCCACCAATCAGGTTTGAAGCGGGGACCTTGACGTCTTTGAAGATGAGGCGTCCTGTTCCGCCGCCCCTGGTGCCCAGGAGCTTATAAAGGTATTTTGCCTCCACGCCCTCCCGTTCTTTTTCAATAAGAATAAGGCTGATCCTCTCATGAGGCTTGCCTTGCGGGTTGGTGTTGCAGTAGACGATAAAAAAGTCGGCGCCATCCGCGGCAACAACGAAACGCTTCTGCCCCTTGATGGTAAAATATCCGTCCTTTAATTCCGCGCGGGTCGTAGCGCCGAAGAAGTCGGACCCGCCGCGGGGCTCCGTCAGGGCCTCGGCGGATACCAGATCTCCCTTCAGCATTGGTTTGAGAAACTTTTCTTTCTGTTTCTCCGTGCCGTAAACATTCAAGGCTTCGCCCACTATGGAGGGCATGGCAAAGGCGCAACCGAGGGCGGTTCCCAGAACGCCGATTTCCTCGAGCGCCGCTATTTCGCCCGTCCAGGACATACCACGGCCACCGTACTTTTTGGGAAATCTCAAACCCAGGAGATTTCTATTGCCCAAATCTTTCACGTACTCCCGTGGGTAGCGAATCTCGTCGCGATCCATTTTTTTGAGAAGATCGGGTGACACGTTGTTCTTGACGAAATCCCGGACCTCTTGTTTCAAGGCCAGCTCTTCCTTGGTTAAGAATACATCCTGAAGCATATCGATTCTCCTTTCATCAAATGGGATGCAGTTGTAAAAAGTTCGTTTTCACACCATCTCTCGTGCGCGGACAGCAACACGGCAGGCGTCCTGTATTATTGGCCATGTAGAGCCAGGAATACTTTTTTTTCAGAATCCGATGCAGAAAAGAAAGTGAATTTTTTTCTGCGCTGGCAAGAATTAGGATTTGACACAGCCTGCGGGATGGTATAGCTTTCTTTCCGATGATTTGAGGGTTCATAAATTTCAAGGGACGATCATAAAGTCGGACGAAAGAGGCGATTTTGTGATTCTTCCCCTCAAATAAGGCGAACCGGAGGAGATTATCCCGATTCGCTACTGCTTTACCAGCCGGGAGACATTCCCTGGCGACCACGAGAGCATCTTTATCACTGTGTGGCAAATATAGGAACGTGAGCTCCTTCGACATTTCTTCTTAACATCAGATTTTGAAGGGGATGAGTGCTCGTTAAAAATTCTTAAGACATCGCCTTAGATTTATACTTCAGTTTGTTTTGAAAGTCAAACCGTGGCGTCGAATTATCAGGACTTTCCAAATAGGAATTCCCGTCGCCTTTGTTATGACTATAAAAATGGTAAATATCAAAGCGTTGGACTGGTACAGAAGGGTGGGTGAGTCGATTGCTGCCTCTCTTCTGTGAAATGTGTGAAGATATATGTCTTGCCCGAATTTAATTTTTAATCGAAAAAGGGGAGGATGAAGATGGATTTTGATCTGAGTGATGAGCATCGGATGTTGAGGGACAGCATCGCCAATTTTGCCGAAAAGGAATTGAAACCTATTGCCGAAGAGATCGACCGTAATGACCACTGGCCGGAAGGGCTCTGGCAGAAGCTCGGTGATTTGGGGATTATGGGAATCACAGTGGACCCTCAGTATGGAGGGGCGGGCGCCGATATTTTATCGGCCGCTTTAGTCTGTGAAGAATTGGCGAAGGCCTCCGCTGCGGTCGCTCTATCCTGGGGCGCGCATGCTAACTTGTGCTGCAACAACCTGAACAGCCATGCGAGCGACGAGCAAAAGAGAATGTATCTGCCTCCTCTTTGTACGGGTCAGCATATCGGCGCTTTGGGATTGACGGAGCCCAATGCCGGTTCCGATGCGGTGAATATTCAGACGACGGCGAGACGAAACGGGGATAACTATGTAGTGAACGGGACCAAGATGTTTATCACAAATGGACCTATCGCTAACACTATCGTGCTCTATACGAAGACAGATAAAGGGTCTGGCGCCAAAGGCATTACAGCATTTATCCTGGACACGAAATTTCCCGGATTTTCCGTGTCCAAGAAATTGAACAAAGTTGGCAATAGAGGATCGGCGACAGGAGAACTAATCCTGCAGGATTGCATCATCCCTGCGGAAAATATCATCGGCCAGGAGAATAAGGGCATTGCGGTGATGATGGGGGGATTGGATGTAGAGAGGGCATTCTTCGGGACCTATGCCCTGGGTATCGCGCAGGCCGCCTTTGCCGAATCGATTAAATACGCGAAAGAAAGGGTGCAGTTCGGGAAACCGATTGCCTCATTCCAGATGATACAGCAGAAGCTCGCAGATATGTATACGGGGATCGAGGCCGCGCGCCTGCTCTGTTACAAGGCTGCTATTCTGGCCGATTCGGCGAAGAGGGGCGGAAAGGGAACGGAAGTGCATCAGATTTCCGCTGCCGCCATTCTGTTTACGGCCGAGATGGCCTGCAGGGTCTGTGAAGAGGCTGTTCAGATTCACGGAGGATACGGGTATTGCCTGGAATATCCTGTGCAGCGGTTCTGGCGTGATGCAAAGCTGGGGACCATCGGAGGGGGAACGTCCGAGATCAGAAGGCTGATCGTAGCGAGAGAAATTCTGGGTATGTAAGGTCAGTCATTCATAATAGTTTCAAAAAGGAAGAAAGTGGGTGCGTCCGTGGAAAAAAATTATTTCGAAGACTACAGAACAGGTGAGGTATTTGTGTCACCGGGAAGGACGATTACGGAGACTGACATCGTCATGTTTTCCGCTTTCACCGGGGACTGGCATTCCCTGCACACCGATGTGGAATACGCGGCAAAGACGCCTTTCAAGGAGAGGATCGCCCACGGCATGTTGGGGCTCGTTATAGGTATGGCCCTGCCTTTCCGCCTGGGGCCTTACGTAGTTCTGCCGAAGAGCTTTATCGCATTTTACGGCATGGAGAACGTACGTTTTACGAGGCCCGTGAAGATCGGCGATACCATTCGTTGCGAGGTGAAGATAAAAAGTCTCACGGAGAAAGATGCAAAGAGGGGGATCGTTGAAGCGGAAAACATAATTAAAAATCAACGCAACGAGGATGTTATTGTTTATACCACCAAGATCTTGGTTGGAAGGAAATCATAAAATAGAAAGAAAGGATATGAAGGTATGGCGAAACAAGTTGCTATTGTAGCGGTTGCGCAGAATGCCGGAGCCGAATCAAAAGACAACTTCTATGACCAGGCCTATGCGGTCACGAAGGAGGTCTTGGATAAGGCGGGAATGACGAGGGACGAGATCGGCACTGTCGTCAGTGCATCGTCCGATGTCTTTCACGGCGGCATATCCTGCGCCAATTCTTACTATTGGGAAACAACAGGCGCCTTCCTGAAGAACGCCTCACGTCAGGACGGAGAATCCCTTTTCGCCCTGTTTTACGGCGCGATGCGGATCATGAGCGGACATTACGATACGGCCTTGGTCATCGGCCTCTGCAAGGGTTCTGAAAACCCTCCCAACGACACATGCACTCTCATGTATGCCGATCCCTTTTATCAAAGAGGAGTCGGACTGACGGAGACGATGGCGGCGGCTTTTCAGATGAGGCTATATATGGAACGATACGGCATCACGGAAGAGCAGTGCGCCAAGGTGGCTGTAAAGAATCTCACAAATGGCCTGAGAAACCCTTACGCGCATAAAAAGGGGCGTTTCACGGTCGATGACATTCTGGGATCGGAAAGGCTGATCGATCCTCTAACCGCTCTTCAGGTAGCGCCGAAATCTGAGGGAATGGTTGCGCTCATTCTTGCCTCGGCGAAAAAGGCAAAAGAAATAGCAGATAAACCCGTATGGATTAAGGGTTTCGGAAGCTCTTTGGATAATTATTATGTCGGCGACCGTGACCTCTTAAACGGACAATTGAAGAATGCCGCGGCAAGGGCCTACAGAATGGCCGGGATTACTGATCCAGAGAAAAAGATCGACGTGGCAGAAATCACTGAACCATACGCCTTCCAGGAACTGATGTGGTACGAAGGCCTGGGATTTTGCGGAGAAGGAGAGGGCGGTCGTCTGATGGACAGCGGCTTCACCGAGATGAACGGGCGGATACCCGTCAATCCCTCCGGCGGCGTTCTGGCCAACAATCCCTATGTGTCGAGAGGCCTCCAGCGCGTAGTGGAGGCTGTTCTGCAAATCAGAGGCGAGGCCGGAGAGAGGCAGGTTCCCAAAACTGTAAAGACGGCCTTAGCACACGGTACTCATGGCTATGCCGGCCAGTGTCACGCCGTGGCCATTTTGGGCAGATAGGGGGTGGAGCATATGGGACGACCAGTAGCCATAATAGGTGTAGGACAGACGAAACACGGAAGAAGAATGGATGTCAGTTATCCGGACCTCGTGAGAGAAGCCGTCATGGCTGTGTTTAATGAAACGGGACTGACGCCAAATGACATAGATGGAGTTGTATCCGGTACGATGCCTTCCATGATGGAAGGCATTGCCCTGACCCATTTCTATTTTGCCGATGCCATGCAGGCCGTGGGAAAGCCGATTATGAAGACAGAGACCTGCGGATCGACAGGGGTCTCCATCGCCCATACGGCCTATTACTGGGTCGCATCAGGCATGGCCGACCTTGTCCTGGCCGTGGGTCATGAAAAGATGAACGAGGGGAACAGCCAGGCAACCATGACGACGGTGGCCGAGCCGTTCTATCAAAGATATTTCATATCCGGCGCGCCGGGTGTTTTTTCCATGCAATCCCAGATGTGGATGGACCGCTATGCAATACCGGAAGAGAAAATACGAGACGCCGCTGCCTTCATATCGGTTACCCATCATGACAGCGCATTCGACAACCCGTATGCGCACATCAAGATGAAAGTCACCATGGACGAGGTGAAAAATGCGCGTATCATCACCTATCCGGTGCGTCTCCTCGATGTATGCCCGAACTCGGACGGCGCCTGCGCGGTCATTTTCGCTTCCAAGGACATGGTGAAGAAACTGGGGCGAAAGCCGGCGTGGATCAAGGGTGTCGGCTATCGGGGTGAAGAGTATTTCTTTGGCGACAGTGACAAGGTGGTCTGGGAAAGCGCGATCCAGGCGGCAAAGCAGGCTTACGACCAGGCAGGAATAAAAAACCCGCGAAAGGAACTGGATGTGGCAGAGGTCTACAATCCGTTTACCTTTCAGGAAATGCTTTTTTACGAATGCTTCGGGTTCTGCGAACCGGGAGAATCCCCGGACCTCGTGCTGAAGGGAACCTTCTCGAGGAAAGGGGCGCTCCCCTGCGATCCTTCCGGCGGTACCTTATGCACGAACCCCATCGGGGCGACTGGTCTCATCCGGGTTGCCGAGGCGGCCCTGCAGGTGACGGGCAAGGCCGGCGATCATCAGATACCCAGGGCGAAACTGGCGCTCTCCCATGCGATGGGAGGCGTAGACCAATTCAACGGCATTATGATTCTCGGATCAAAGCTATAGGAAATTAGGAGGATGAAATGGAAGCAAAAGAATACAAGACTATCAAGACAGAAATACGTCTGCCGTATGAGCTGGCATACGGTGCTACCTGGACCCGCTTTTTCGAAGGTCTGAAAAATAAGATGATCTTTGGAACAAAGTGTACGAAATGTGATCGGGTCCTTGTTCCGGCACGCAGCTTTTGCCCGCGCTGCTTTGTTGACGCCGAACAATGGGTAGAGGTATCCCAGGTAGGCACTTTAATTGCCTGGTGCTACACAAATTATAAATACTTCGGAATGCCCACAGAGCCTCCTTTTATAGGGTCGCTCATCAGGCTGAACGGAACGGACGTGAATTTTCTCCACCTCATGGGAGGTTTCGATCTCAATAATTTCGATGAGGTCAAAAAAATAATAAAGAGCGGGATGAAGGTTGAGGCAGTCTGGAGCGATGACAGAAAAGGACACATCATGGACATCAAGTACTTCAGGCCTCTGTAGCGAAGATGGTCTTTCGTACTCTATTAGACAACAACGTGTATGTACATGAAGAAAGATCGTAAGAAAGGTGGTGATTGCGTAAAGGTCGATAGAGAAGGCAGCACAGGATAAAAGGAAACCTTACGGAATAGAATAATAGAGAAAAAGGGGGAATATTATGACTTGGCAGGACTACTATAAGAGTCGAGTGATGTCGGCGCAGGACGCGGCGAAGATCCTTCAGTCAGGAGATTGTTTCTGGTTCCCGCTGCTGATGGGTCAGCCGTCCATGCTCATTCCGGACGCCATTGCAGACAGGAAAGATGAACTCAAAGATGTGGAATGGATCACGTGCCTGACCCTGAGACCTTACAAACTTTTTAAACCGGAATACAGGGATACGTTCACATTTCTCAGCGGATTTTACAGCACCCCGCATATGCAGCAGATGGCTGCTTCGGAATGGTCTAACTTTATCCCATACCAGAGTTCAGACGCCGGTGTGAAATACTCGCATAGAAAACGCGTTTACAAGCGACGGACCGGCATCGTCACGCAGGTTACACCTCCAGATGAGCACGGTTACGTCAATCTTGGCCTGGACACCTTCTATACAGAAGCTGTTATGGACCAGAGCGAGTGGGTGATTGGGGAAGTAAATCCCAATATGCCGAGAACATACGGCCAGACGAACTTTCACGTCTCGAGATTCACCGCTTTTGTCGAGAACCCCAACCCCATTATCGCCGTTCCCACGCCCCCGGCGACCGACCTCGAGGTTAAAATGGCCGAAAACGTGGTGGCTCTCCTAAAAGACAGAGACTGCATCCAGGTCGGCATCGGCGCAGTTCCGGCCATGATCAGCAAGCTTCTTGAAAATTCTGGCCTCAAAGACCTGGGCATCCATACGGAGATGATGCCAGCCGGGACCCACAAGCTTGTTGAGAAGGGGGTTGTCACCTGCAAGTACAAGAAGGTTAATCCCGGTAAGATCGTTCTGGCCTTTACCCTGGGTGATAAGGAACTCTATGACTGGATAGCGAACAACCCCATGTGCGAGTTCCGGCCGACATCCTATGCCAATTATATCCCCGTGATCGCCCAGGAGGACAACATCGTAGCCATCAACGGGTCCATCGAGGTGGATCTCACCGGTCAGGTCGTCTCGGAGTCCGTCGGAAATATCATGAGATCGGGAACCGGCGGCCAACTCGATTTTGTGATCGGTGCTTTCTGGTCCAAGGGCGGCCGGGCGATCAATCTGGTGCCCGCCACGACCATGAACGACACCGTATCGCGAATCGTCCCCTACATCGCACAAGGAGCTCGCGTGACGGTTCCCCGCCATTATACGGGATACGTGGTAACGGAATACGGCGCCGCGGATCTCTACGGCAGGTCGGAACCGGAAAGGGCGGTAGAGCTGATCAAGATCGCTCATCCGAAATTCCGGGAAGAACTGGAAAAGGCCGGCCGCGAGCGGGGACTGATAAAGAAAAAGATTTTTTAGTCTTTAGAAAAAGAAAAAAAGAGGCATCCGCCCGCGGATGCCTCTTGCCATTTTGTTTCTATCCATTAGGTCTATGGGCACTAAGGGAGGGAATATGTATCTCGAATTTACGGAAGAACAAAAAATGCTTCGCGAGAGCGTTAAGACTTTTGCCGAAAAAGAAGTGGCGCCGCTGGCTTATGAAATAGATCGGGATGAAAGATTCCCCATCGAAAGCTTCAAGAGACTGGCTGAGATGGGACTCTTAGGCGTTACCGTTCCAGCCGAGTATGGCGGCGCAGGAGCGGGCTATACGGAGATGTGCATTATCGGTGAGGAACTCGGCGTCGTGTGTTGCTCCACTTCCGCGACATGGGGGGCTCACTCGGATTTGTGCGTCGATAATATCCGCCGTAACGCCAACGAAGCACAGAAAAAAAAGTATCTGCCGCCCTTGTGTGACGGGAGCAAAATCGGAGGTCTTGCCATGACGGAGCCGTCTTCCGGGTCCGATGTCCTCTCCATGAAGTTGCGGGCGGAGAGAAAAGGCGAAGCTTTCTTCTTGAATGGATCGAAGATCTTTATCAGCAACGGGCCCGTAGGAGATGTCTTTGTGATATACGCAAGAACATCACCGGAAATAGGGGCGCACGGGGTCTCGGCATTTATCGTAGAGAAGGAGTTTTCCGGTTTTTCGCGAGGGAAAAAATTTGAGAAGATGGGATGGCGAGGTTCGCCGACGGGTGAGCTGGTTTTCGAAAATTGCCGCGTGCCGGCGGAGAACCTGTTGGGAGAGGAGAATAAAGGTGCTGACGTTCTCATGAGCGGACTGAACACGGAAAGGATTCTCCTTGGCGCCCTGTCGCTGGGCATCTCCCGGGGGGCTTTTGAATGCGCCCTCAAGTATGCAAAGGAGAGGGTCCAGTTCGGAAAGCCCATCGCTGCTTTTCAAATGATCCAGAGCAAGCTCGCCGATATGTCGATGGAAATTGAACTCTCCAGGCTAATTACGTATAAAGGAGCCGCCATGGCGGATCGGGGTCTCAATCGGGAGCTAAACCTGATTGCGGCTTATGCGAAGCTTTTTACGTCTGAAGTTGCCATGAGGGTCACGACGGAAGCGGTGCAGATTTTAGGCGGCTACGGGTATATGAAAGAATTTCCCGTGGAGCGGATGATGCGAGATGCGAAATTGCAGACCATCGGCGGAGGGACGTCCGAGATTCAGCGGCTCATCATAGCAAGAGAGATATTGATCTCAAAATAGGCGAACATCTCATTTGAAGCTTCTCGCAGCAAGCTGCGGCGAATGCGCTCGCTACCGAATTCAAAAGGACACGCTGGCTGATGAAACGCTTCCGCTTGGGGCCTCCAATCATATTTCCGATCACAGATGCGTTATCAGAAAAAAATGATTACCGGTAAAGTAGAGGAGAATAAAATGTCGAATCCAGACCGGAGGAGTAATGGGTAAGATTCTTGGGTTCCGGAGTCCCGATGAAAATTGTACAAACTGCTGGTATCATAGTCCCCATCGCTCTGATTATAAAGATCAATCCGTCTCTCCCGTCGGATATTGCCGGCATCCTGATCGTACAAACAATTCCGATCCCGCTCATCCCGCGAGAAAACAGCTATGTTTGCCTTGTGACCACGGTAACTGGTGTGCCAAATACGTTAATGAAGATTCGCCCGCGATGAAGAAATTGCAGTTTGTATCGGGGATCAAATTCGTACTGCTCTGCATGCAGCAACGCCTGAAAAGCCATGCCGAACCGATAGAGAAGGCGGATGAGTATAGGGAGTTGGTAGACCAGTTTTACATTGAATACAAGAAACTCATGACAATCAATCAGTACAAAGCCGCAAAAAGAGACCAAAAACATTTTGTCGCTTTGATTGAAGAGGCGCTCGAATATTATAAAAAAGAAAGCAAGAACCGAAAGTATTAAAGAAGCATTGCCGTTAAAGCAGCTCACACGCGCACTCCACACCGCGGTCATTTCCTCTTGACACACAACCTACTTTTCCGTAGACTTCCCAAAAGCGCAAGAAGCGTTCCTGTCAGAGATAAATCGTTAAGCTTCGTTTGGATGTGAGAATGTCTAAAAGATATCTTTTCGTATCCGCGAAAGTGAGGATAAAAAGATGTCCCCTTTTTTAAGCAAATTTTTCTCGAAGCTGTCCGTAAGAAAATCTCCCAACAGCATGAGTCCGGAAAAGAAGATTATGATGGACGGGCAGGGTACGATGACCTATCCGGGCGGCATGAATTATGTGGGAGAATGGAAAGACGGAAAATGGGACGGGCAGGGAACGCTCAGCTATCCCGGCGGTTTGCGTTATTCCGGTGAATGGAAAAGCAACAAGATGGACGGCCAGGGAACAATGACATTCCCGGACGGTGCACAATATATCGGCCAATTCAAGAACGGCGAGTTCAGCGGCCAGGGAGCCATGATTTTTTCCAACGGAAAAAATTATACAGGAGAGTGGAGGGATGGTGAGCCAAACGGCCAGGGGATAATGACTTTTCCGGACAATTCCAAATATATAGGGCAGTTTAAAAACGGCAAATTCAACGGGCAAGGAACCATGACCTTTCCCGATGGCAAGACTTATGTGGGGCAATTCAAAGATAATTTGTTTCATGGGCACGGGACGATGTCCGGTGATGATGGGATGCATTATATCGGTGAGTGGAGAGATAACAGGAGGGAGGGGAGGGGCGTCCTGACCCTTCAGGACGGCAGATCCTATACGGGGCAATTCAAAGATAATGAGATCAACGGAGAGGCCATTCTCACCGAGCCCAGCGGCAAGAAATATGTGGGTCAGTTCAAAGACGGTAAGAAGAATGGACGTGGGACTTTGACGCTGCCCGATAGCACCGAATATGTCTGCGAATGGAAGAACGACGCGATGAGCGGGAAGGGCATGATAAAGTTCTCCGACGGCAGGACATACGAGGGACAGTTCAAAGATGACAAAATGAACGGGCAGGGCGTGCTGACTTTTTCCGATGGACGAAAATATACAGGCCAATTTAGAGACGGTGTTTTGGAAGGACAGGGGTCTGCCTCATTTCCCGATGGCAGGACGTATGTCGGTCAGTGGAAAAATGGTCTCTTCGACGGGCAAGGGACCATAACCTACCCTGACAGTGGGGAATATGTGGGCCAGTTTGAAAGCGGCATGTTGCAAGGACAAGGGACGATGACCCGGCCCGACGGCCAATATGTGGGTCAATATAAGAGCGGCAAGAAAAACGGCCAGGGGACGATAAACTTTGCCAACGGCGCAAAATATGTGGGTCAGTTCAGAAACGACGAGTATCACGGACAGGGGACGTTGACGCTTCCCACCGGCGAAAAATACATCGGCGAGTGGAAGGATGGCAAGTTCATGGAAGTTAACTGATCAATAGAGGGAGCCTCACCTGTTTGCAAGGACAGCTTCTTGGATGCCACGGAAATCATCGGCATCTCGGGTGAAACAGATTTTCAGTTCTACGAAAAGATCGTAATTTACTCCCGGGCCTTGGTATAACCCGCCTTTATAGCCTCCATCTCAGAATTGAATATGACCTGATGATACGCCTTAATCTTGTTGTAATATTTCATGCCGGGCAGGTGATACCTCTTACTGTCACTGTTTCCGATGACCTTCGCTTTACCCTGTGAGGGCGGGATATTTAGAGCCGAAGCGGCAAACTCTTTTGCACTATCCTCGTGCTTCAAAGGTACAGGAGCCGCAGAAGGTTTCTGAGCGGGACGGTCCGCCAAACTGCCGGGAGCCTGGTCGGGTGAAGTCCCCGTTTTCGTGGGGGCCACGGAAGGCATGAATGCAGTTCTTTCACGAGAAAATTCCTTTCTGACCTTCTGCGACGCAGGCGCCTGCTCACTCTCACGCGCGCCTTTCTTTGGCGTCATTATGTGGACATAAAGGGAGAAGAAAACAAGGGCCCAAAGGATGATGCTTGACCAGAAAACAACCTGGAAAGAGGGCTTCCTGAAAAGACTTTTCTCGGCTTTTACATGCTTGTAAGATGCATTTCCCGAGGAGAAAAGGGATAATTGAGGTAAGCGTTTAGTTTGATTAGTGGGATCATACTGCATCTCATAACGGTGCAGGACGTCTTTCTTTTTTAATTTCAAATGCGCGGCATATTTTTTCAAATATTTCATGCTCATCTCCGACCGGGGGATGACATGGAAATTATCTTCTTCCAGAGCCCTGATCAGAGGAACACTTATGCCGGTGGCTTGGGCAATATCCTCCAATGAAATAAGGTGTGATTCCCGCTTCCTTCTCAAATACTGGCCAAGGGTCTCTTTCATCAATCACCAAAGTTAGCCATGAATTCTTTCTTATGGACATCCTCTTTAAAAGATTAAGTATAGTAAGAATGAAATTCTGTGTCAAAAGAAAAAAGTTCATGATTTAGCTTTTCTTCCTGAATCGTGGCATCCGACATATTTCCTGCAAAAAATCTAAAGAACTATAAGCGAAAATATGGTAGAAGGTCTCTCGGCAGGTCGAATTTTCAATCACAGTTATTACAAGTAACGTCTTCAGTTTCATTTTTCAAATGGCTGCGAAATTGGTTCCAGGGCGCGCCCTGGGTTCACACTATTGATTTTTTAAAGAGGGTCAAGAAAAAAGGGAGGGAATAAAGTATGGCAGATAACTGGAAACCTTTGACGGACAAGGAGAAGGCAAGGTACCACACCCTGAATAAAGAGAACGTCGAATTTCTGATGGATCGGTACAACAATGTTAACCGCTGGGTTATTGCAGACATGATCCGACGCAGCAGCTACCACTATCCTGACAAGAAGGCCCTGATCTTCCAGGATAAGACACTCACCTATGCCCAGCTTGAAGCCGAATGCAACCGGACAGCCAATGCGCTATCGTCACTGGGTGTGCAGAAGTACGACCGTGTAGCCATTCTGGCTCATAACACGATTCACCACGTTTTGACCTGGCTCGGATGCGCCAAGATAGGCGCCATCTACCTGGCGATTAATTATCTCTTGAGGGGGAAGGATATCTCCTACTGCATAAACCACTCGGAGAGCAAGGTCTTTATCGTGGAGGACAGCCTCTATGACCTGGTGAAGGATGTCCTCAATGATATGCCCACCGTCAAAACATGGATCTGGTCAAATCAGGGCGCTGGCAAGCCCCCCGTTAGTGATCTGTTCCGGGATTTTGATGCATGGTATAAGAAATATCCCGCTCAGGAACCTGACGCAATCCTTCATATCGAAGATCCCGTGCAGATGACCTACACAAGTGGTACGGAAACACTGCCGAAAGGCGTTATCATCAGCAATCAGGCGTTGATGGCCCAGTATATGGGGGCTATCATTGACGGGCAGTACGAGGAGGAGGACATCTCTATCAATGCCCTTCCCATATATCACTGTGCCCAGCGGGACGTGTTTATGAACCCGATTTTTTGGGTCGGGGGGACAAACGTACTGATAGCTCCCGACATCGGTCAGATCCTCAAAAATATAGCCGACTATAAAGCCACGCTGTTCTTCGCGCCTCCGACTGTATGGATCGGAATGCTGAGGCATCCTGATTTTAATAAATATGACCTCTCCAGTCTCAAGAAGTGTTACTACGGCGCATCGATCATGCCCGTTGAGGTGTTGAAAGAGCTCATCGAAAGACTGCCGGGGACTAGAATCTACAACTATTACGGCCAAACTGAGCTTGCGCCTTACCATACGATTCTCAAGGCGAAGGATGCATTGAGCAAGCTGGGTTCCGCAGGTATGGGCGGTCTGAACATGGAGACAAGGCTCGAAGATGACCAATTCACGTCCATTGATAAACAGGGTATCCCCGGGGAAATCTGCGGGAAGGGCCCCCATGCCCTGACCATGTATTTCAAGGAACCGGAAAAGACGGAAGAAGCCATGAAGGGAGGCTGGTTCCATTCCGGCGATGTTGGAGTTATGGACGAGGACAGATATATAACGGTTGCCGATCGAAAGAAAGACATGATCAAGACGGGTGGCGAAAATGTCCCGACGCGAGAAGTGGAAGAGGCTATATACCTGGATAAGAGAGTTCAGGAAGTGGCCGTCATAGGTTTGCCGCATCCCAAGTGGGTTGAGGCTGTAACAGCGGTGATTGTTCCCAAGAAGGGTGAGAAAATTACAGAGGAGGAGATAATGGAACACTGCCGGAAGGAACTTGCCACCTTCAAGTGTCCTAAAGCTGTAATCTTTCTCGATGCCCTTCCCAAGACGCCGACAGGAAAGATTCTTAAGAGGGAAATGCGCACGAGCTATAAAGGAATGTTCGCAGGCAAATAATATCAGGTGATACACCATCAATATTGCACTGGACAAATGTTTTCAAAGGCCGGAAAATATTAAAATAAGAAAGGGAGACCCACTATGGAGATTAAGAATGTTTGCGTTTTAGGAGCCGGTTTGATGGGGAGTGGCATTGCGCAGGTATGCGCCCAGGCAGGTTTTCAGGTGACCATGAGGGACATAGAGCAGAGATTTATCGACGCAGGGATGAATACGATCAGGAAAAACCTGAGCCGCGATGTGGAAAAAGGGAAAAAGACCCAGGAAAATATGGACGCAATTCTGGGTAGAATAAAACCTACCCTCGACCTCAAAGAGGCAGCAGGTAAGGCAGATATTGTCGTAGAGGTGGTCATCGAGGTGATGAATGTCAAGAAACAGGTGTACAAGGAACTGGAACAGACAGTGCCGGCACACTGCCTGTTTTTCAGCAACACATCTGGTCTCTCTATCACGGAGATGGCAGCTATAACGAAGCGGCCGGAGAGGTTTATCGGTACCCATTTCTTCAATCCCGTGCCGGTGATGCGTCTCCTGGAGATCATCAGAGGCTACGAAACATCTGATGAGACCCTGGAGATTGCCAAGGAATGGGGGAAAAAGATCGGCAAGGAAGTGATCGTTGTAAAGGAAGCACCCGCCTTTGCAGTGAACAGAATTCTTTGTGTCATGCTTAACGAGGCCTTCTTTGCCCTCGATGAAGGCATAGCCAGCGCAGAAGATATAGACAAGGGCATGATGCTGGGCTGCAATCACCCCATCGGTCCCCTGGCCCTGTCGGATCTCGTGGGTAATGAGACCTTGCTTCACGTTATGGAAGGTCTGCACAGGGAACTCGGGGATAAATATCGTCCTGCGCCCTTGCTGGTGAAGCTGGTCAGGGCAGGGCGTTTCGGAAGAAAAACTGGCAAGGGAGTTTACGATTACTTAAAGAAATAGATGTTCCTGTTAGCGGAAAGGGACTGGTATCAATAGAGTGAGAGGAAAATCATGAAAGAAGTTTTTATCGTCAGCGCTGTGAGGACGCCAATCGGCAGACAGAATGGATTTCTCAGGAACTGGACGGCCCCGGAACTTCTGGGCGCCGTATTGGATGAGGCTGTCCGCAGGATTGATCTTGATCCAGCAATTGTGGATGACGTGATTACCGGCACGGTGTATCAGATAGGCGAGCAGGGCTTTACCCTGGCGCGCATGGGGGTGTTGGCCTCAAAATTTCCCATGACCGTCCCGGGTGTATCCGTGAACCGCCAGTGCGGAAGCAGCCTTACAGCCGTGCAGCTCGCTTGTGGCATGATTGCTTCCGGTACGATGGACGTGGTGATCGCGAGCGGTTGTGAACTCCTCACCAAGTACGGGATGTTTTCTGATTTGAACGGCACCCTGTATACAGGGAAGCCCATGGGCAATCCCTTCGGGGCATTCTATACAAGCAAGTATGGAAAACCCGATCAGATCGCGGCCGCACAGATGATCGCTGACAAATGGGCGATCTCGCGCGACGAGTGTCACGAATTTGCAATTGCAAGTCACAGGAAGGCCCATGTGGCAACTGTAAATGGATATTTCAAAAAAGAGATTCTGCCCGTGAAAGGTGTCGATAAAGACGGCAACGAGATCGTAAGGGATACAGACGAACCCATCAGGCCGGAAATAACCCAGGAGAGTCTTTATGCCCTCAAGGTTCTGCCGAACACCAAGTGGATAACGGCAGGCATATCGAGCACCATCACGGATGGAGCTTCTGCTGTGGTTCTTATGAGCGAAGAGAAGATGAAGGAGCTGAAGCTGAAACCTCTTGTCCGCTTTGTTGCAAATGCCGTCGTCGGATCCGATCCGGAGATCATGCTGACAGGTCCCATTTATGTTACGCCCAAGGTTCTGAAGAAGGCTGGCCTATCTATGGCCGATATCGATATCTTCGAGATCAATGAAGCCTTTGCACCCATACCGCTCGCCTGGGCGAAGGAGCTCACGGCTGATCAGCGCAAACTTAATGTGAACGGTGGCGCCCTTGCTCTCGGCCATCCTGTCGGCAATTCCGGCTGTCGCTTGACAGTCACGGCAGTCTACGAGCTTATGCGGCGAAAGGCCCGATACGCCCTTGTTTCGCTGTGCACAGGCGGAGGTATGGCTCCGGCAACTATTTTTGAGAGAGTCTAAGGCAAGGTTTCAAGAAATGGATACCCTCTGCCCTGGTATCCGCCGGTTATCCGAATCCCTATACCGCGCGAGGGTGTCGTGGATGAATTATGAAAACCCCGTTTCTTAATGGAGCGGGGTTTTGTGCTCTGGGAGAACTTAAGTAAATTCCAATCATTTATTCTCTAAGGCAAGAGCGGAAGAAATGAAGCCATTTACGATTATGTCCGTTGCGATTTTATCGTTTATTGCCCTTGGGCATCTTCTCCGCATCCTCATCGGATGGGATGTCATTATCAATGGTGTTCATATTCCCTCATGGGCGAGCGTCATTGCGTTTGTAATTTTCAGTGGCCTTGCATACATGCTTTGGCGTGAATCTCTCCTAAACAAGTAAACCGCCGTATCTTCAGTCCTTAGTCAGAAGAGACTCGCTCAAGCGCAGTATTTTTTGTATGGAGCCGGGGGACGAATGCCCAGAGAACCAAAGGCTGCTGATCATAGCCTCAATTGAATCCCTGTAAATCTCTGCAACCGCTTTTCAATTAAATTATTCGGGTACGCCCGTTTTGCCTTTGCGGTAGAAGTTTGTCAGAAAGTCCGCATCCTTTGGAGAGAGGTCAAAACGCATGACTGCTTCATTGATAAGTTTCTGAGCGGACTTATTCGGATCATCCAGCAGTTTATCAGAGATCCATTTGACAGCTTTGCGAATAGCTTCTCCTTCGGGCATAATCGTGGCCATGGTCCATTCTCCTCACATTACTGAATTTGGTCAATATCGTCATTTGTGTTCTTCATGTTCATTCTCGTTCCCCTCGGCGGCTCTCCAATAGATCGCTATGATAACAAATATAGTCACAACAAGCACGAAGGGCATAATATAGCGATTTGAATATGCGGAAACGCTATGCCATTTCTCGCCCAGAAAGAATCCAAGATTCATAAAAACAATCGTCCAGAGCGCCGCCCCTGAATAGGCAAAAGCGGCAAACGTCGGATACGGCATAATGGATGACCCTGCAAAAATGGCTGTCAGATGTCTTACCCCTGGAATAAAATAACCGACGAACAACGCGAACTTTCCATATCGTAGGTAAAACTTCTTTGCATTTTGAATATTATCAGGATTTACATTCAGCCTAGTGGAATATCTCCTTATTAAACGGTTTCCGAAGATCTTCGCAAGGATATAACCAAGCGTTACGCCCGACGAACTCCCTATGAAGCAAATTGCAAAGGCGTAGAGATATTTCAATTTGCCTTCATAAACTAAAAAGCCTACAAATGCAATCAATGTCTCATCTGGAAAGGGAAACCCCAGGATTCCCAGCCCCAAAGCGACAAAAATGCCAAAATAAGAATATTCTGTGATGGTCAACAGAAGGGAATGCATTTATGACCCATAGGCTCTGCTTCAAGAGTTAATTTGGGATTATTATAGAATAAATGCTTTCAAAAATGCGAGCTGAAATATTGTTGCAGAATCCGGCAAGGGACAAGCTGATCAGAGGAGAAATCTACACCTCTGTTGAAGCTGCGTGCCCGTAAGGCTCAGTTTGAGACAGATACCGAAAGTTCTTCTCAATAACAAGAAAGGGAGGGAACTTCTCCCGCCCTTTCCGTTAAATCGTCCAACAAAAAATATTGAATGTATTTTTATAATGTCTGAATGTTATTTAATGGCATCTTTTAGTGCCTTACCGGCAGCAAACTTGGGCACTTTCTTGGCCGCAATCTTGATCGGTTTGCCGGTCTGGGGATTTCTTCCTGTTCTTGCGGATCTCTTCGCAACGGAGAAGGTTCCAAAACCGACTAGGGTCACCTTGTCTCCTTTTTTCAGGGCCTTCTTGATTGCGTCAAGGACGGAATTAACGGCGCCTACTGCCTCCACCTTGCTGCACGTTGACTTTGCAACCTCATTGATCAGATCTTCTTTGTTCATAGCATCCTCCTCCCTTTTTATGTTCTAATGGTCTCGATCCGCCAAAGGCGGAAACATCAACATCTCTGCGTCAATGCCTCTTTATAGAGTCTGAGCTTTAAAAAAGCAACATTAAAATGATCTTATTTTAACTTTATTTAGAATCGGTGATAACAGACACAAAGCGGTTTTCCAGCCTGAAAATCGACCGTGCACACGTATACAGCATGGGTCACTCTATATGGTCAGAAGAGACAGGGAGTCTCGCGTTTCAGCCTCAGTTGTGAGTAACTGTTTGTATTGATCAGCCACGTATCTGGTGATGAAAAAACAGTAATTATGGAACATACTGATTTTGCTTTAAAAAATAGGTTTGTGTAGGATATATCAAATGACGCCTGCTGGACGATGCCTTGCGGGTTGTGCATTTGCTGCGGTCCAGATTACGCAAGCCGATTGAATCGAAAAGCCAGATTCGCTTGCTCGTGATCTTACGAACGATCGTCCAGTGGTCATGCAGACCACCCAAGCTCAGAAGAATTGCCCTCTTTTCCCCTTTTGCACGTTTCTCGTGAAGAAACCTTGCCATCTCTGTCCAGAACTCACTGATCCCCACATCTGTCTGCTTTTGGAAAGGAATTGCCCGGTCTATTTTTTCTCCGATAACATCCTTGAATATGCTTCCCATGACGGTTATGCTGATTCCCTGCGCGAGTGTTACAGCTAGACTCTTATTATCTTCAAGGTAGCCAACAATCTGTGCAAACAGTTGCTGCGATTCCTCGTTACCAAGTCCCCTGATGACGCGCATGACATTTACGATACTATATATGCCGCAAAGCGAATCGAGGGCTCCCTGTTCATAAGGGTTAAGTTTCATCGGTCACTCCTGGGAGGGTTACTGAAAGAATTCTCCAATGCGGGATACGATACAATGGTATTCTTTCACATTGCTTTGCAGTTGAAAAGAAATCTTTTGGATTTTTTTGAGGAGTGATTGTTGTTTGCCAATTATCTTATGATTACAATAAGATGCAGTAGCAAGACGGCGATTGAAAATAAAACGGAAAATGTGCTTTCGGGCAGGAAACCGGACGAAATCCCGGTCTCTTAACCCGCGGATGGCCGGCATGCGGAAATACCTTTTCATGAATTGAATATTAAAAATGCGCCATAATCCGGGACTGAGGCTATTTGCATCGTTCAGTCAGTGCAATTTGCAGCAAGGCTCCTTCTTTGAAATATTTCATTGCACATGGAGATTAAACAGATCCATATTATACCTTGCTAAATGGTATCTGATATTTTCGCCTAATGGCGCCAGTATATTTATATAATCGTCGGTCCATGACGCACTTCCGTTCAAGCCGTCATCCCTTCCAAGCCTCACCCAACCGCGGTTCACCAAGGGTTGGAGCCGAGCGGGGTTCCTTGCAAGAGCTACACACCAGGAGGCATTCTGGTAATATTTCAGCTCGTCTCTTGTTACCGGCACATTTATGGCGCCATAAAGGTTCAGCCCCGCAGATGTGGATTTGATCACGGGTCTGAGTTCATAGTAGCGGTTAGAGACGTGAAAGAGGATCACCCCGTCTTCCGCAAGTCTGCTGAGATATATTTTCATGGCTTCCCGTGTCAGCAGGTGTGTGGGGATGCCATCGCCGGTAAAAGCATCCATATGGATAATATCATAGTCGTGACCGGTGCCGCCTGACTTTTGCATTGAGAGGCGGCCGTCACCGACAATGACACGAACGTTGACCTTGCAGTCATCAAGATACGTAAACCACTGCCGGGCGATCTTTTCATTGTCAGGATCTATTTCATAATAGGTGATGCAGTCGGCCTTCTTTACGTAAGCGGCGACAGCGCCCGAACCGAGCCCCAGTACAGCGATTCTCCTCGGGGTCTTAGTTGTCTGATAGATGTCGGCAATTCCTCCGCCCAGATAGAAGTAAGAAATCGGTGTCCGCCGCATGTCCGGATCGAGCAGCTGGGCTCCGTGTAGGGTCCTGCCATGAAGCAGCTTTCTCAGCCCTCCCGGCAGTCCTTCGACTGACGGCTCGTCCTTGATGCGGTATGTTCCGTAAAAGTTCCTGTGGCGGAATTTAATTGGCTCTTGCAATGATGTCCAAGACTCCATGCCGATGACGGTGAGCATAATGACCATCATCAGGATACGGCTGCCAGCGGCCAGGATGGGCGTGCCGGGCCTGTAGGGGACAAAGGATTTGTCAGAGCACCACCAGAAGGAACAACCTAATAATAGAAGCAAGATAGGATACTCAAACAGTCCTTTAAAGATATAAGGGGCGATAAGACTGACGAAAGCGCCGCCTATCCAGCCCCCGAAAGCGATAGTGAGATAGAAATTGGTCAAAAGACCGGGGCGCGGTCGAAGCTCGTACAGCATGCCGTGCGCAACCAGACAGATCATAAAGAAGACACACAGATGTCCGATGATGGCAAGCCAATGCGAAGGTCCCCACAAGTAAAGTATGAATGTAATGAGCAGGATTTCGGGCCATAAGATTTTCAGGAACCGGGGAACGCCTCCCCTGTTCGAAAATGTTACGATGAAGCTGCCCAAGTAAAGGGCTAAAGGCAGGACCCACGTCAATGGAAAAGAACCGACTTCCAGAGCAATGAAATTGGTTACGGCCAGAAGGAATGCAGAAGGGAGGCTGCTCAGCAGGAGCCACCTGGCATACGTTAAAGACGTGACCTTGTCTCGATTAATTTCTTCCCCGGCTTCTGAAGTCTGAAAATTTCGCCCTTTATCTGGACGGAGTTGAAACCACGCCGCCACACAAATTATCGCATAAACAATATACATTCCTGTCCAGGAAAGGCTTTGCATTCTCAGACCCACCAGAGGTTCGGCTATGAACGTGTAACTCAGCAATGCGATGAGAGACCCTGCATTCGAAGCCGCATACAGCGGATATGGCTCGCGGTGCTCTCCGAGCGAAGATCGATATAGCCATAACTGGGCGACTACCGCCGTTGTCGAAAGGACGATGAAGGGCAGCGCTACATGCAGAATCAATATGCCGAGAATATTGAGAAGTGGCGCGTGGGCATCTGGTTGCCCATTGATATTCAAGGGCATATTTATCAGAGGAAGGGCAAGCAGAAGCAAATGCCAGCCCCCCATTTTTCTTGCACAAAGATGCGCATACAGATACCCGATGAGGAGCATGGCTTGATAGAACATGAGGCACGTAAGCCAGACATGGGCCGCACCCCCGAAATAAGGTGTCAGCAGTCGACCAACAAGGGGCTCCATCCCGAAAAGGAGAAGGGCGCCGGAGAAGACCATACTCAAAAGAACCATCATGGATTGTTTCTGGCCGGATGCTCGTACTGTTACGCTCATTTTTTCCATTAATAAACCTGGATACCTGGATTTGCTGGCGGCTCTATTATCATATTAGATAGGGAAGGGCTATTAAAAATCATTGCATCGCAGTGTGCATTAAACTTTCCAAAACGTCCTCTTGAGATAAATGAAGACATAGGGTAATATGCCTGCGCTTTGTCATAAAATACAGGAGGACAACTTCATGGATTTTCCGAATCTTAAGAAACAGGATACTGAGATCTACAAGCTGGTCAAGAAGGAGGAAGAGAAGCAGCAATATAAACTGTCCATGATCCCATCGGAAAATTTTTCCAGTCCCGCAGTGCGGGAGGCTTTATCATCAGTATTTGTACATAAATATGCCGAGGGATATCCTCATAAAAGATATTATGAAGGAAACCAGTTCGTGGACAAACTTGAAGAACTTTGCCAGCAGAGGGCAAGGCAGGCCTTCTCTCTCCCTGATGACTGGCACGTGAATGTGCAACCACTTGCGGGAGGTAATTCGAATCTGGCCGTTTATAACGGGCTTCTGGAGCCGGGCGATACTATCTTGAGCATGTATCTGCCGGATGGCGGACACTTGTCGCATGGCTGGTCATTTCCTGAAAAGGATGAACAGGGATTGGAAGGGCAGGTTGAGCAAGCCATATATCTGGGGGGCAAGAGAAAAATCAGCATCGTTTCAAAAATTTTTAAAGTGGTGCAGTACAAAGTGGAACCAGATTCTCGGCTCTTTGATTATAAGAAGATCATGGCTATTGCCAAGGAGTACCGCCCGAAGATGATCATCTCAGGGGGTACCGCATATCCGCGCGAAATCGATTATGATGCCCTTCACTCTATTGCGAAGGAAGTGGGCGCCTATTATCTTGCGGATATTGCCCATGAGGCCGGTCTCGTTGCAGCGGGCGCCAATAAATCACCTGTCGGGAAGGCGGATGTTATCACTTTTACAACGCATAAGACAATCCGCGGGCCAAGGGGTGCCGTTATCTTATGCAGAAGCGACTTGGCAGAGAGAATTGATTTCGGCGTTTTCCCGGGCTTGCAGGGTGGTCCTTTCGAACACACAATCGCTTCCCTCGCGGTTTGTCTGAAAGAGGCGTGTACGCCGGTGTTTAAGAAATATGCCTTTCAGGTGGTGAAGAATGCTCAGAGGCTGGCACAAAGGTTCATAGAGAAGGACTACGACGTTGTTTCCGGAGGAACTGACAAACATCTGGTGCTCATTGATATGAGAAGCAAGAAACTCTCGGGTCGCAATCCTGCCAGAGCCCTTGACCAGGCGGGTATCATCATGAACCGTAATTCCGTCCCCAATGAAACCGGATCGCCGATGAACCCGTCGGGACTGCGCATGGGCACGCCAACCATCACCACGCGCGGCATGAAGGAAAAGGAGATGGATAAGATTGCCGAATGGGTTGATTACGTCATTAGAGTTGTCGCACCTGACTGCGATCTGAGGCCTGCTGAATTTGAAGAAAAAATCAAAAAAATGCCTGAGCTTCGGAAAATCGCTGCGGAAGTGAAATCCCTCTGCCGGAAGTACCCTCTTAATATTTGATCGGGCATAATCCTGTGTATAACAAAACATGCTCGGAACAGAATGCAAAATAGAGACGCGGAATTTTTTCATTCTCTATTATGTATAAGACCCATCGTAGCAAGCAGGAGAATGGCGAAGCCGAATGCCATGTAGAGCAAAGTAATTCGATTGAGCTGTAACTCTCCTTTTTCTGTGAATAGTATAACGTTCGAGAGGTAGCTCCAGTACATTAGAAAGCTGTAGTTGAGAAGCAGCGCCATCCTGGTGTAACCGAAAATCAATATGAGTGTGGTGAGTGAAAGAAGGGCGAGGATATGAGAAAGTGGTACCGATAATTGAGTTGACATTAATGGTTCCATATGACCCTCCTCTCTTATCAGATATGCTTGCTCTTTCACCCCTGATTCGCAGCCCATTTTGTTGACAAGATCTTTTGGGTCATAATCTAAGCCACAGTGCAATAAAAAGCTGTGACAATAATCACACAAGAAATCAATTTACATAGATGGATGATCTAATTTCGTGAGAATCTAAGAATCTGTGCAGTATATCTAAGGCATTAGGACTGTCAAGATAAGCATTGGCGGGGATATTGCGTTGCTCTTATGACAAGTTGAAAGTGCAGCCTCCGATAGATTCGGTCGGTGCATCCATTTTTTCTATCCTGTGAAAGGGAAAACATTGCGAATTTGCAAATGACTTCTTACGAGGTCGCAATGTGCGAAGATGTATTTATGGGTGCTGTATGTGATAGTCTAAAGTAGGTGTTGGTCCTATTACCGTCTGCCGCGACTGCCTCTAAATCCTCCGCCGGAATCCGACTGGTAGGGTCTTCCTCTCCCGCTATCTCTGTCTTTTTTTGGTTTGGCTTCACTGACTACGATTGTATTTCCGTCAAGCTGGCCGCCATTGAATTTTATTATTGCTTCTTTTGCTTCCTCTTCGGAGGCCATCTCGACAAATCCGAATCCTTTGGATAGTCCGGTTAACCTGTCTTTTATGATATTTACCGACATGACTTTGCCCGCTCCGGCAAAGTTTGACCTCAGATCATCCTCAGTAACCTTGCTGGACAGATTCCCGATGTATAATTTTTTATTCATGTTTCATCTCCTTTACGGTTACCGAACAAAAGACCTGAAGACAGAAAGAGGCACCCCGGTTCAGGTATTTACAGGGGTGCCTCTTTCTGTAATGAACCTCTTATACAGTCTTCACATTAACAGCAGACGGACCTTTTGGACTCTGCTGGACGTCAAATTTGACGCGCTGGCCCTCAGATAACGTCCTAAAACCGCTGTCTTGTATGGCGCTGAAATGAACAAATACATCGCCGCCTTCATCATTAGCAATGAATCCGAATCCCTTCTTCTCATTAAACCACTTAACGACTCCTTCTGACATTGTTTTCATCCTCCTTTCTTAGATTTTTCAAAAGTTGGATTTCCACGTTGACAGAAAGAACAATTCACCATATCCCTTACGAACATGATGGGTTACCTTATACTGCAAAATGCCATTACCCAACTTTTTATGACTTTCTGAACCGTAAAAAAGCTTCTTTCCTCAAAGGTTTATGTATCTATTATGACTTTTTATCCAATGTCAAGTTTTTTCTATAACTTTTTTGGGATCAATTAAGCGGTTTTCATCCGGCTTCTTTTCATCTACCGATCAGGGGAAGAAAGACTTTTCTTGTATTGATCTGGCAATTCCCAGAAACTGAATTTCGAAAATCAAATCCTTCCCCGCCAATGGATGGTTGCCATCAAATGCAACGCTAGTATCAGATACGCCAGTTACAGTTACTTCAATAACTTGTCCTTCATCCCGGCGTAATTGCAGCAGTTGACCGACGCTCGGCTGAAAGTCTTTAGCAGCCGATCCCGCTTGAAGACAACCGGCATTTCTATAAGGTGCGATCCGTAGGCCTTATCGCTCGTGATTCTGAAAGTCTTCGTTTCTTCCATCTGCATTCCAATAACGGTGTCTTCAAAGCCGGGAATGACTTGCCCCCACCGATTTTGAATTCCAGAGGATCACAATTCAGGGAGGAATCGAAGACTGAGCCATCATCAAATGATCCCTTGCTTGAACTTTCACATTGTCGCCTCTGCCCACCTTTTTCATTCGTCGATTCCTTTCCTTTGATGATGCTCAGGGCATGTGCTAATGGATGCCGCCTTCTTGTCTCATTCTGGAAATGATCTGGTTAATATTGGGCAAAGCGCTTAGTGTCGCCTTCTCTCCCTCGAGGATGGCTTCATGTCTCTTGGAAAAATCGGCCGCTCCTATGTGCCCTACATTGGGTCTTATCACGACATCTGCCCTCCCCAGTTGTATCTGAGATATCTTGGCATGCATGATGTCGATTGATTGCAATATTGTTTCTATGGTGCTCCTGGGGGATGAATTTGCAGGACTCGAGGATATATCAACAGCTATGACGACATCAGCGCCGTATCTTCTGGCTGCGTCAATGGCCAGCGGGCTTACGACGCCTCCATCCACATATGTCCCGTCTGAAAGTTTCACCGGCCTGAATATGCCGGGAATCGAACAGCTTGCCCGCACTGCAGTTCCCGTGTTGCCCGTACCGAAAACGACTTCTTCACCGGTCTGTATATTCGTGGCGACTGCATAAAAAGGGATCTGTAGCTTTTCCATGGCGGTATCCCTTAATACCCAGTTCACATAACTTTCCAGTTTTTCGCCTTTGACGAATCCATTGTCTGGGATCGTCAGGTCCACAATATCGTCCCTCTGGATAGAAAGAGCCATGGATTGAAGTCCATAGGCATCAATTCCATATGCGTACAGGCTTCCTACAAAACTCCCGGCGCTCGTGCCGACTATCATGTGGATAGGGATTTTGTTGGATTCGAGGATCTTCAGTACGCCGATATGCGCAAATCCCCTTGACGCCCCTGCGCCGAGCACCAAGGCTATCCTGACTGGCTTAGGTGAAGGCAGGAGGGGAGTCGCTTTGGGAACACATGCAAGGGTAGTGAGGATACAGGTTATGATAACTATAGATAAGCAGGTGAACCTAATTTTCTTCAAAGGGTCCTGATAAGATATCTTCAGCATATATTAAATTCTATGGTCAGAAAGGCCCGAGGCCAATCTGACCATATCTCGTGAACCTATTTGTAGAATCCGCAGGTGATGACCAGGTCACCCACTTTTTCAAAGAAGATCGACTTCTGCTCCACCTTCTTGCTCGTCGGGTTGGTCCACTTGTAATCCATGGTTCCTTTGCCCTTTGTTTTTGCATCATCAAGTATGGCTTTAATGAATTTCTTCCCGTCAGAATCTGGAAGGTCAATCAGATTCTTTCCGATCAGCGTGGCATTGGCGCCGTGGGACAGGACGACGCCATTGGGGTCCAGCACGTAGATATACAGGTCTTCTTTTACAAATTGCCCTTTAGTATTGTTAAATGCCACAAATGCCTTGTCCTTTCCGTTTGCCTTGTAATACGCAACGGCTTTGTCCAACATGCCTTTAGCTTCTTTAGCCGTGCCTTTGGCCAGTGCAAAAGTAGTCATCCCTGCCAAAAGGCCCACCACCAAAATTACCGTTATTAGTTTTTTCATTTTTTTCCTTCTCCTTTTTCCCTTCTTGAGATTTTCCCACCTTAATTATTTGACGACCTCATAATTAGCGTGATTGACCCATTCACGAATTGAACTTGCCACCCCCTTTCTCCTGATTGCTGTGTATTAATATAGCAGTTGCAGTTACCCGTTCAGAAACTTTGCGTGTAAATGGTTCTTCACTTTACCGTCAGACCGCTCACACGGTAATTGAATTCATAATTCATGGCGCCGCTCCAATTCTGCTGGAATACGCTCTTATAACGCGTCCCATCGACAGGTCCGACCGGCTTTCCGTAGGTATAGAACCAATTGACAATAGGGCTTCCCGTGAATCCCAGGGCAATCCAGTAGGAACCCGGCATAAGGATCGGATTATCCCGGCTGAAGTCGAAGTCTGACCATCTATATCCGGGTTTTAGAGAGAGTTGATCGAGATTGACGAAGTCGCTTGTGGAAATGGGTTGACCGGGCTTCCCCTGATCGTCCTGGAAGATATCAACCCAGAGCAGGCCGTCACCACCGAACTTATGCAGGGCCAGACCGACTTTCTGGAGTTTAACGGGTTTTCTCAGGACAACGACCTGGGCGTACTGGGTAAGGTTGGTCGTTACATATTCTGCCGTCTCTACGAGGAAGTTCCGGGACATTTCAAATTGATTTACCCCTGAGGCCTTCGTCACCCGTGGGAATGCAAAATCCACGTTTTCAGGGAACTCCAAATTGCCGAATACGAACGGTACATCATACCGGAGCCCTTTTTTCTCCTCATCCGTTATTACAGCCGGAGGCGGCGGGGGTGGGGGCGCTTCGATCTGCTTAAACTCTGCCTTTACTAACGGCGAAAGAATGAGGTTCTTAGGGCCATAGTTTTCCCGGTCTCCCGTTACATTAACCTTATCGCTATTAAAATTACCGGCGATATTCTCCTGGAGTTTTGGCCTCTCCGCATCTTTTACTTGAGCCCACCGCAGAAGCCCGTCGTTCTTTGTTTCATTGTTGTCAACGCCAACTTCAATACGGAGGTAACGGGTGGATACGAACAGCATGGTATTCTGGGGGTCAAAAGGCACCCAGCCAAGTTCCGAAAACCAGACCTCAACCCATGAATGCCGGCCCTGACCCATTTTGAAGGTCAGGGTCCCTTTCTGCCATGCAATGTCAAAAGGCTGGTTGAAAGTGATACCATTGACGATCCGGACAGGTATGCCGACAGTCCTGAGCAATGCAGCGGTCAGATGGGAAAAGTTCTGGCAATTACCCTTGCCGGATTCCAACGAATAAACGGCATCATACCTGGCGGGAGGGGTTACGTAATGGACGTGATCCACTACCCAGGCGATGACACGCTGCACCGCGTCGAACTCTGTCTTGACATTTGATGTAAGCTGGGATGCGAGTTCGCGAATGCGGGGGTCATTGGACTGCACCTGGTCTGTCGGTTTAAGATAATCCATTAATTCCGGCTTCACCGCTACAAGAGGAAACGGATCCTGCGTTGCAAGGGCCGGGAGCTTTGTCTCACTCTGAGCGTTGCAGAAAAGGCGCACATCTATGACGTCCGGAGGTCTTATCCACGTCGCCACGACGATCTGATTGCCGCGTCCGTCAGAGATATTTTTTTTCTCTTGCGGTTCAGGGGAAAAAGCGAGGCCGAATTCTTTGATCTCCTGACGAGAGGTTGGCGATTGGAAACTCTGGGGCACGACAAAGCTAAGAACCATCTTCTGGATGCCTCCGCCTGCCGTGACTTGCTCCTGAAGCTCATAGCGGATATTCGACCCCATATCTCCCTTGACTGTATAATTTTCGGCTGGAGACAGGACGGGCCATAATAAGGTTATACCGAAAATTGCAGCAAACAGCTTCTTCATCGTTCCCCTCCTTTCAAATCAAAACACCGCAGGTTTGCAGATTACTTCCCTCACTTTCAGATCAAAGAAACGGGCGCTGTTAGCAGGCTTGAGAAGCAGTGCTGAATCGACGCCTTGAGCGGTTCCCCCTACGGATATTACATCTTCGTCAGTTCTGACAAGACCGGCATCTGCGGCCATCAACGTCACTTCAATGGCAACCTTGACACCCTGACCGAGTACGCGCAGTGTGTGGGCCATAATTTCGTCTACCTGATAAGTGTCAAGCTTGTTCCTCACACCACGGCCGACTCCGCCGAAAGCGTGCTGGCACGTAAGAACTTTAACACCTTGAGATTCAAGTTCCCTTCTGTCCTTTTCTGCCAATTCCTGAAAGTCGGGTTTCGCGTACCCTGTAACATGGGTAACGGCGATGATCTTGATGTCTTTGTCAAGAATTTTTAAGGCTTCAAAGGCAGTTCGTCCGCTGCACGTGGCGATCAGTACCTTTCCTACGGAAAGCTCCTTGGCCCTCTTGGAGACGGCTTCAAGGACTCCTTTCGTGTTTTTCCCTCCTGGTTTATGAAAATAACGGCAGGATACATCATGATAAGAAGATGATTCAGACATGACGGCTTCCCTCCATAGAAAAATACTTTCTTGTAAAAGTATCGTTATGGCCCTGTTCCTGACGATTCCTCACATCATGTTGCTTCTGTCATTTCTCTGCCGGACACACATTTTATAGCATTCCCGGGAAGATGCCATACAAAAATGACTGGATGCTGCTTTACGTGCGGAATGACGATGTAGTATATAGGCATGCATCAGCCGCGTGTCAATCATAAAGTTGAGTTATCTTCCCCCCAATAATCATAGACCTCCAAGATACAAAATATCATTTGACAAAATGGTTTAAGTGTATACGTTACAAAAACATACTGTCCACAAGGCAGCAAATCTGAAAGGAGCATACAATGTTTGAAGTTACGGAAAAAGCGGTTGAGATGATTCGAGACTTTCTCAAAGACAGGAGTGAAAAACATGTCATTAGGATCATGATGAATGAGGGTGGGTGATCCGGGCCCTCTCTGGGCATGGCTCTGGATGAGCCAAAAGAAGGAGATGAAACGTTTAAGAAAGACGGCCTGACCTTCATAATCAACAAAGAAGTGCTTGAGTTGGCTAAACCGATTGCAGTAGATTTTGTCAACACGCCGCAGGGATCCGGTTTCAGACTGACATCCGGCCTAAATGCCGGCAGTTCATGTGGAAGGTCATGCAGTTGTTAAGATAGCAGGGGGCTTATGACTGAAGAAAGGAAGGCGGATTATCTCCGTTACCTTGCTGATGAATTCATGAAAGCAAAGAGGTATGATGATGCGATCCCCCTTTATCAGAAATTAGTTGAAATGCATCCGGGCGAAGATTCCTTTCTTCTTTCATTGGCCTGGGCCTATCATGACAGCGGAAGACTCGATGATGCAATCGCCTGCTTTGAACGCCTCCTAAGTGTTGAACTTGAGCGTAAAGTTTTTACCGGGTTTGCCTTCGATGAGCTTGTAAGGATCTTTAAGGAAGCAGGAGATTATGAGCGTCTTCTTGATATCTGCGAGAGGGTTGTTGCAACGCAAGCGAATGATATAGCGCTTCTCAATGATCTTGGTGATGCCTATCTCAAGGCGGGCAAGGCAAGCGAGTCTGTCAGGGTGTTTAGAAAAATGACTGAAATGGAGCCGGATGCTTCAGCGACTTATTGCAGCCTCGGGAATGCCCTCGTCCAGGCAGGGGACTTTGATGGCGCAGAGGCGGCATACAGAAGAGCAGTCGAGATTGACCCATCGGAGGCGGGCACGTTCTATAACAGGCTCGCTAATGCATATTGCAATGAAGGGCATGACGAGCGGGCAGAGAGGGCTTTCAGGAAGTGCCTCGAATTCCGATTTGATGATCCCATGTACCACTGCGGTCTTGGCGATGTTCTTGTGAAACGGGGAAAGATTGACGACGCCTACGGCGTTTATGAAAAGGCCGTCGATCTTCATCGCACTTCAGCGGGCGTTTACTACAACAGGTTTGGAAATACCCTCGCCCGGGGAAATCACCACAGCCGGGCGATAGATGCCTTCAAAAAGGCGATTGCCGCCGATCCTTGCAATCCCTTTTATTATATCCATCTTGCGGACTCATATGCCGCACTTGGCCTTTCCGATCAGGCAGAAAAAACTTACCGTCAGGCCGAATCTCTGAAATAACGACTTTATTTATAAGAAGTTCACCTCCCTCAGGACTTCTTTTGAGAGCCGTCCATCTTCAGCCTTTCCGAAAATTTTTGTTTGATTGTGAGAAAAGAAATCAGACTCGCCCTTTCTTTTTCAGGGCTTCTTTGAAGACGTGGTAAAAGGCTGCATTATCAGTGAGGCTGCGCTTGAGAATGGTGCCGATATCATCTATGTTTTTCATGTTAATGACCACATTTACACTCTTATTAAAGGCGGTCATATTGTCCATAGTGCGAAATCTGCTGCTCAACAGGGCCATAAAAATCTGTCTCCTAGTGCCTATGTTAAGATTGGCGATGGAATTCAGTACTATGTTGGTGTCGGAGTTTTCCGTGTCAAAATTCTCGTTCAATATAATCACATCATAAATGTGGAACCGCATATTTTTGACGGCATCTTTTATAGAAGCAGATTCTGTAATCTGGTAACCCATATCCCTCATGGCGCTGCTGATTTTTTCTCTCGCAACGGGGTCTGATTCGCAGACCAATGCCGTTCCAATGCCCACTTCCACGAAATCGAATGGTTTGTCGGAGGCATCGTATTCGTATGATTCTTCTTCATTGAATAAGGTTTTCTCTTTTTCCATGGCGATCTAGTTGCCTCCTGATCAGCGTTTCTTGAATCTTCCGTATTCCCTATCGACCTCGAGCTTGCCCAGGATATCTGTAGTTTTCTGTCCCCTTTCACTCTTCACAGTATCAATGCCGCGGCCCACCTCTCCCTTATTGGACGCATAGGCCTTGGCGGTCTCTTCGCTGATAAAACCTTGTTTATAGAGATCAACGATGTAATCGTCGAATGTGACCATGCCGAACGCCTTACCGGCCAGAATGATATCGTGAAAGGTTTTCCCATCCGATTCGCCGTGAAGAATGGTGTCCCTGACGCGCATGTTAGTGCCCATTATCTCGAAGGCCGCAACGCGGCCGCCATCCTCTCTCGGCAGAAGCCTCTGACAGACGATCCATCGGGCCGTGTCGGCGAGGCGTATACGAACCTGGGTTTCCTCTTCCGCAGCAAACATGCCCAGGATGCGATTAATAGTCTGTCCTGCGTCAACCGTATGGAGTGTAGTTAAGACGAGATGTCCTGTTTCTGCGGCGCTGAGGGCTATCTCCACGGTCTCCCTGTCCCTCATCTCGCCGACAAGAATGACCTTGGGTGCCTGCCTGAGAGCGGCTCGAAGTCCGCTCCCAAAGGTGTCAAAATCTGTGCCTAATTCTCTCTGGTTGAATGTAGCTTTCTTGTGAGGATGAGCGTATTCGACAGGGTCTTCAAGAGTGATGATATGAATTGATTTCTGTTCATTCATCTCATTCAATACGGCGGCAAGTGACGTGGTTTTGCCGGTGCCCGTGGCGCCGGTTACGAGGATAATCCCGTTCTGCTCCTGGGCCATTTTATAAAAGGCGTCGGGCAGATTCAATTCCTTACACGTAGGTATTTTAGATTCCAGTTTCCGCAGGGCTACGGAGTAATTGCCCTTCTGCGAAAACACATTGACCCTGAAGCGTGCCTTTCCCGGCAGTTCGTAAGACAAGTCGCATGAACCTTCGTTAATAAGAATCTCCGTCAGCCGGCGGTCCTGATTAATCAAGTTCAGGGCAAATATCTCTGTCTGGAAAGGGGTCAGTCCTTCAAAAGGAGGGTCAAACTCTGCTACGGTCAACACTCCTGCGCTCTCTACCTGGAATGGTTTGCCTACAGTGATGTTCAGGTCAGAGATGTTTTTCTGAGAATCCAGCATCTTCGTCAGTATATAATCTGTTTCCTGTTTCCTCATGGTTTTTCCCTCGGGATATATAGTTAAACGCAGTACGGGACATGTAACCGCGATTGGATTTTCATGTTTCTGTAAAGTCAAGCGGCGGCGCTTTTAGAAGAGGCCTAAACCTTGTCTTATCGTTGGCCTTCATATATGCGTCATCGGGGCTTATCCATCCCCTGTTGTAAAGCTCCCAGATGGAGTCGTCGAGCAACTGCATGCCGTACTTTCTGCCCGTCTGGATCATTGAAGGAATCTGGAAGGACTTTGATTCCCGGATGAGATTGCGAACGGCCGAATTGGCGATCATTATTTCCAGCGCTACACAACGTCCCTTTCTATCAGTCCGCTTGAAGAGAACCTGGGAAATAACCGCCCGAATGCCATCGGCCAGCGTGGACCGTATCTGCATCTGTTCCTCTGCCGGGAAAACCTCGATGATCCGGTCGACAGTCCTGGCAGCGCTGTTGGTATGAAGGGTGGAAAAAACGAGATGCCCCGTGTTGGCTGCTTCGACGGCAAGAGATATAGTTTCCAGATCCCGCATCTCGCCGACGAGAATTATATCAGGGTCCTCGCGGAGTGCCCCGCGAAGAGCCGCTGAAAAACTCTTGGTATGAAGGCCAACCTCCCTGTGATTTATAATACAGCCCTCGCTCTGGTGGACAAACTCGATGGGATCTTCAATTGTGATGATATGATCCTTTCGCAAGCGGTTTGCTTCGTCAATGATGGCGGCAAGGGTCGTTGATTTTCCGCATCCTGTCGGACCCGTTACCAGGACAAGTCCTCTCGGCAGGGTGGCCAGTTTCGCAAGCACCGGCGGCAGTCCCAGATCCTGGCATGTCATAATCCTGCTCGGGATTTCTCTGAAAACCGCTGCTACTCCGAATTTCTGTGAGAAGAAATTGGCCCGATACCTGGCAAGATTCGGTATCTCATAAGCGAAATCTATATCACCTGTTTCTTCAAATTGCTTGACCTTGTGCTCCGGCGCAATTTCGTAAAGCATGGCTTTTAGTTCATCATTATTCAGCACGTTGAACTTTACCCGTTCCATCTCACCTCTTATCCTGAGGACCGGCTGCTGGCCTGATACTAAATGTAGGTCTGATGCGCCCTGGTCATGCATCAACTGGAAGAAGGCGTCAATCTTTGCCATAAACCGTCTCCTTGGTCGTCTTGAAATATAAATTTGTGTAGGACAGGTACATCATTGATCTTCTCGTGATCAAATTTAAGAATCGTTTAGATGTATCGGGAGAATGGAATTTTACTTTAGTAAAGTTAGCGGATTTCAATCCGTCGTTGAAGTATAAGAAAAGGCCGTATGTTTGTCAAGATGAAAAGCCCTTTCTAACTATTGCTTGACATGCGTCGCTGGCCTCGTATATTATCGCCTCCACGGGCCGCATTTCGCGCGAGACTGGCTTCGAAAGGGAGTGGGGATGTAGCTCAACTGGGAGAGCGCGGCGTTCGCAATGCCGAGGTCAGGGGTTCGATCCCCCTCATCTCCACCATGGATAAAAAGACAGGCTGCTTTTTTGAACCGCAGGCAAAGCAGCCTGATTCTTTTTTCAGAATATCTTCGCAAACTGCCGCTTCTTTCTTGTCTTCCAGTTCCCCTTGTGGTAGGCGTAGCTTGCCAGGAGCGGCAATGCCGTAGTCGCTTCGGCAAAGACCATCTGCTCACAGGCCATGTCCACTTTCCCCCAAGATGTAGCTTCCTTCAGTGTGGAGCTTGAACAGGCTCCATCCCTCACGTCCGCCACTGTTATCTGCACGGCATACTTGTGCATGGGCGCATCAAATCCTAGAATCTCGGCGCATATTACAGTGTCCTGGGCAAAGTTTTTTGGGACTCCGCCGCCGATAATAAGAAGTCCTGTTGTTTGGGCCTTTACCTTGGTCATGGTCAGCTCACGAAAATCCTTTACCGCATCGATGGAAACGTGCTTTTCCGGACGCTGGTGCTGGTGCAGCACTAGGCCAAAGCCGGCGCTGCTGTCGGAAAAGGCGGGACAGAAAATGGGAACATCATTTGCATAGGCAACCTGCACCAGAGAATCCTGCTTGGCAGCGCGTCTTGCAAGAAATTTTCCCATCTCACGTATGAATTCCCGCGACGAGTATGAACCGGGCGGCAGGGCGTCGGCTATTTCTGTAATCGTTTTGTCGCAGACCTGGAGATCCTCCTCGTTGATATAAGTGTCATATATCCTGTCAATGTATAGTTTTCTGAGGGTCCGGTCATCAACGTGGGAGCTGCCCTGGTAGTGCCTGAATCCCAGGGCCTCAAAAAAATCCATATCGACAATGGTGGCGCCTGTGGCGACTACCACATCCACCATGTTGTGTTTCACGAGATCCGCATACACCTGCATGCAGCCCGCGGCGCTCGTGCTTCCCGCTATGGTGAGAATGATAGTGCAGTCCTCATCTCTCAGCATCCTGTCATAGATGTCCGCAGCCTGGGCCAGGTCTCTTGCCGAAAAGGACATCCCCCTCATGGCATCGATGATATCAACTGCATTGATTGATTTTATGTCAATGTGCGCAACCTGCGTCTTCAGATATTCCTTCTTTTCCATAATCTCCTCGGTCAGTATTTTGATTCCGGGATTAACCAGTCGGCTCAAGCCTCCCGATTTGAGCCAATAAGAATGCCCTCTTGGTGGGTTAAGTATAAGAAATGAGTGCTTTGCGTGTCAAGGCAATTCGACGGCAAATGCGACCCGTGCCACCGCTCGATTAGGTGGGACCGCATGAGAAATTTTTTTAAGTGACGAATGAGTGGTGGTTGGAAAATGGAGGCCCCCACCCTGACAAGGGAGGGGGGCTTGTTGTTATTCAGAAATTTACCTTGTCGATTCCTTTGAGACGCAGGATCTTTCTTGCTTCGTCGGGTGTGGCTGGTTCTATTCCAAGCTCACGGGCTATGCGCGCGATCTTGGCGACCTGTTCCGCATTACTCTTTGCCATCCGGCCTTTTTCGAGATAAATGTTGTCCTCAAGACCTACACGGACATTCCCGCCTATAAGCAGGGACTGTGTACAGATGGGAAACTGGGCTCGTCCTGCAACGCATACGGAAAACTCGAAATCCCCGATCATCTTGTTCGCATAATCGACAAGGAACATGAGATTTTCCGAACTCGGCGTAATGCCGCCCAGGACACCCATGACGAACTGTATATAAACGGGCTTTTTGATATACCCCGCCTGAATCATGAAGGCCACATTGTTCACCATGCCGGCGTCATAGATCTCAAACTCGGGCTTTGTCCCCGTCTCGTTGAACTTCGCGCAGTATTCCTTCATGGACTTGAAGGTATTGGCGAAGATGAAATCCTCTGTCATGCCGAGATACTGTTTCTCCCATTCAAACTTCCACTCCTTGTATCTCGCGATCACTGGAAAGAGGGCGAAGTTGATGGAGCCGGCGTTGAACGATGCAAGTTCCGGCTTGTAAAGGGTCACCGGTGCGACGCGCTGTTCCGTAGTCATTCCCAGCCCCCCGCCCGTCGTAATACAGATTACTATGTTGCAGCGGCTCTTGATGTTCGTGATTATTTCCTTCATCAAATTCACGTCCGGGACAGGCAATCCCGTTTCAGGATTCCGGGCGTGAATATGGCAGACGGACGCCCCCGCTTCATGAGCCGTCACGGCCTCATCGGCAATCTGATCGGGCGTGATGGGAAGATAATTAGACATAGTCGGGGTGTGAATGCTGCCTGTTATAGCCGCCGTTATGATGGCCTTCTCTTTCATATGCTTTCTCCTTGTAGCGGTTTTATTTTTTCGGATTCAAGAAATCCGGTTGTAGAAATTCCGGGTTCGGATATGTATAAAATCCTTTTCCGCTCTTAACGCCTAGCTCGCCTTTCTTTATCTTCTCCACAAGGGCATCTGGCGGCCTGTCTTTTGGATCTTTCGAATCGTTATAATAAACCATTTCGATATTATAGACCGTATCTAGACCAACTGAATCCATGAGGCCAAAAGGTCCCACCTTCATTTTCGAAAATATTTGCCAGGCGCGGTCAATGTCCCGGAAATCAACAAAATCGTTACCCCACATATACAGCGTCTGCTTTTTAATCGCCCGCCAGACGCTGTTGAAGCAGAAACCCAGAATCTCCTTCTTCACCCTCAACGGCACAAGACCCAAAGAGCGAATCCATTCCTCGCCCTTCTTCATGACATCGGGAAGAGTCCTTGTCCCTGCCATGAGATCCGCCATGTTCATTCCCTGGAGCGGCAGATAGAAGTGGGTGTTTATGCACCGTTCCGGCCTGCCGCTGCTCTCTTCCATCCTCGATACGGGAAGAGAGGAGCTGTTTGTGGCAAATATTGCCTGTACAGGCGCGTTTTCATTCATGAGTTTGAATACCTTGCGTTTTGTTTCCACCTCTTCCGTTACAGCTTCGACTACCAGGTCGGCATCCGTTAGGGCATCGGCAATTTTGGTTGTGAAGGTGATCCTGCTCTTGCATCTTGCCCAATCATCCCAGGGAATGAAGGGATTCGCAACCTTTGCCTTCAAATCCGCAAACAGTCTGTCATATGTATCATCGAAGGCGCCGTCCCTGGTATCGTACACGCTGACCTTATAGCCGGCATATGCCGACAGCATGGCGATCTGCGTGCCCAGAAGACCTGTGCCTACGATGGCAACATGTTCGAATGGTCTTTCCATAAATCCTCCTCTACTTATTATTTCCGTATGTTTGTCTTTTCGGGTCGCCCTGACAAACACGGCACAAATCCCCTACGTCCTGATCAAACCCGCTTCTATTGCCTGCTTTCTTAATCCCTCACGAAAATCAGGATGGGCAATAGCAATTAGTTCATTGACCCGGGCCACGATCGGCTTACAGTAAAGATCCGCAATCCCGTATTCCGTTACCACGTACATGACGTCGGATCTCTGTGTGGTGACCACGGCACCCGGTGGAAGCGCCACCGTGATTGTGGAACTCTTCTTTCCATCTTTCGTCTGGACGGTTGACGGCAGACAAAGAAATCCTTTTCCTCCCTTCGACATGGCGGCGCCTCTTGTAAAATCTGATTGTCCGCCGGTACAGCTGTACTGCGCAAATCCGAGCGATTCGGAACAAGACTGTCCCGTCAAGTCAATCATCAATGTTACATTGATGGAAATAAGATTATCAATCTTCCCGATTTCATTTGGGTCATTGATAATTCTGACCGGTCTCAGTTCCACTCTGCCGTCTCCCATGAAATCGTAAAGTTCATTGCTGCCGAGACCGAACCCCGCCACGATTTTACCCGTGACAATTCCTTTCTTGACCAGATCCAACATCGAATCCACAAACATCTCGGTGTAGACGGATAGATTTTTTTTGCCTGTCAAATAGTAGCCGATCGCATTGGAAAGCCCGCCGACCCCGATTTGAATCGCTGCCCCGTCCGGAATCTGTTTGGAAAGCAATTCCGCTATTTTTTTGTCTATCTCAGTTGGCTCCGGTTGCGGAAGCGGCGGCAAAGGGTGGTCGAATTCACAGATGTGGCTCACCTTGCTGACATGAACTCTGTGTTCGAATCCCCGAACCCTTGGCTGATGCTTATTGACCTGTACAATAATTTTCTCCGCCAGATCGGCAGCGGTTCCATTCCAACCGACCCCCATTGCACCATAATACAGATAACCCTCTTCATCGGGAGGGGAAACATCGGCGAGAAGGACATTAATCCTGTAAAAATCCCTCATGGCGATATACGTCTTGGAGAAATTAACGGAGTTGACGTTTACGTTCCCAACTTTGAAAAAGGCCCTTTCATAAGGTCCCATAAAAATAGTGTGAAAATTGATATGGCCGATATATTCAGGTGACTTGATGATTTTGAAGGGGTGCAATGCTAGGCCTGTTATGATATGGACATCCTTGAGTTCGTTTACACGATCTGCAAGGGCTTCCGCAATCTGTATAGGCGCTCCCGAACACGGAGACATCCAGATTCTGTCCCCTGATCCAATCTTGGCGGCTGCTTCCTCGACAGATACAAGCTTGCTGTTATATATTTGTTTCCAGTCCATTGTATTTCCCTCCTTTCCCTCTTCGGAGGAAGAGATATTTCCATCACAGTTTTTTCATGAATTTAAGAATTTCAATGAGGCCGTCATCGCGCCACTTGGTGATCTCTTCATTGTTACGGCCTTGTTCTGGCGCACGGTTGGCCATTTCCTTGTTGACGCCTTCCTGGGCTGTTTCAGCCCAGCCCGGCGGCCACTTCTTCCAGACCGCCATGTCCCCCCACCACAACTCTATTGAAGGCCCGACGTGTTTGAGCAAACCCTGAATTCCGTGCGGGCCGCCGCCCAGGTGGTAGATGAGATTTGGACCCATAAGGGCATAGCGCAGTCCCGGTCCGAAGCATACAGCCTTGTCGACGTCCTCCACAGAGCAGACACCCCTCATCACGAGATCGACGGCTTCTCGGTAGAGGCCCATGGCCAGTCTGTTGGCGATGAACCCGAGGGCCTCCTTTTGGAGGACTACGGGTTCCTTGCCGATGGATTTATAGAATGCGTAAGTTCTCTCTACAGTTTCTTCCGCCGTCTTTTGTCCCTTATTGATCTCGACAAGCGGGATAAGGTGGGGAGGATTGTAAGGGTGGGCGCCTATACATCTCTCAGGGTGCTTTGAGTCCTTCGCAATCTCCGTTATAAGGAGACCCGATGTGCTGCTCGCGAAGACGGCGTCAGTTGCAGCATGCCTGTCCACCTCCGCAAGCAGGGCCTGTTTAACATCATAATGCTCGAGTACGGACTCCTGGATGAACTGAACACCCTTTACGGCCTCTTCAATGTTCGTCGTGTATTTCGCAAGACTGAGAGCGACGTTCATCTTATCCGCCGTCAGAATGGCTTTCCCGACGAGATATTTCATGTTGCCTAGGATGCGGCCCCTGGCGGTTTTCAAGGCCTCATCGCTGACATCATAGATGTGGACGGGGAAACCCTTCCAGAGGAAGTTGGTCGCCCAGCTCGATCCGATCATCCCTCCCCCAAGGACTGCGGTTTTTTTAATCTCAGGCTTCTTCATGTTTTCTCTCCTCCCGCGTTTTTATTAACCGTAAATCATGATGCCCAGCGGGATCGCAAAGAAAAGGGCTATGGTCGTTGCGACAACATGTCCAAAGAAGATGTGCTTGTAGGCATTGGCATGCACGAGTCCGGAGACTGCGAGCACAGTAATGACGACACCATTATGGGGCATCGCATCGAATGCACCGGAAGACATGGCGGCGATCCTGTGAATCAGATCGGGGCTCAGCCCGAGGGCAAGATATTTGGGAGCCATGGTCTCCAGGATGATTCCCAGACCTCCGGATGCGGATCCTGTAATAGCCGCCATTATATTCGTGGCGACTGAAAGGGATATGATCGGGTGCATGGGAAGCGTCAGCAGCCAAGCGGAGACCACCTTGAACCCGGCGGTTGCAGCCACGGCCATACCGTAACCAACGTCGGCGCAGGTGTTCACGATGGGAATAACGGTGTTCACGGCGCCTTTATTCAAGGTAGTCAGGATATTGGCGTAGAACTTCCAGAACAGGATAATACAGGCCACCACCCCTCCGGTCAGGGCGAGAACGACGTCTTTCTTGATGTAGGGCATATCCACGTTGAGCAGTACAAGAACGACAACCGGGGGAATCAAGCTCAACCATACACTCGGCATTGGCCCCGAGGCGGACGCTCCTGCCCCGAGGACGCCTGCAGCGGGTTCCTCATATCTTTCACCTTTCGCCTTGGCCTTCTTTAAGATGTAGCGAAAATAGAAAACGTTAAAAGTGGCGACAATAAACGCTCCAGCCAGGCCGACCAGCGGAGCCGAGGTGGGCGAAGATGCCATGTATTTTGTCGGCATGATATTCTGAATCTGGGGAGTACCTGGGAGCATGGTCATCGACAGCGATGCCGCCCCGAAGATGAATGCTGCCATGAAGAGATGCCAGGGGAGATCCAATTCCTTGAATAGGGGCCGTGCGATCGGAATGACCGCGAAGATGACAACAAACAGGCTCACGCCGCCGTATGTCAGACACAGGGCGACGATTGAAACGGCGAACATGACTCTGAGAGGGTTCTCTTTCCCGGTAACCCTCAGGATACCATCGGCAATGGAACGAGCCGCCTGGCCATCCTCCATGAATTTGCCGAAAACGGAGCCGGCCAAGAATATTAGATAGAATCTTCCCGCGTAATTAACGAACCCTTTCATATAAGGTCCCGTCATCGTTTGCATGATGTTCATGTCGGAGAAAATGGATACGATGACAACGGCAAGGGGGGCGATGATGATAATATGCCAGCCCCTGAGCGCGAGGACTACAATAAACGCTAACGACAAAATAATTCCAATAACACTTAAGTCCATAAAGCGTCCTCCTTTCGTTCAAAATAACTGTAAAGAAAAAATTAAAGCCTTATTGTCGGCAGCGCCGACTGCGGCGGGTTCGGGTAAAGGGTCTTTGCATCCCATAAAGTCCCTTCTCCCTCTTGTCCTGTGGGCAGAAATTCTTTTCTGCCTGTATAGTAGCATAGATTACTGTGGGCAATGAGACAATGGGGGGAGAACCCCATTATGGAGGGGGAAGACCCTACTTTTCAGGGTGGCTCTGGCATACAGTCTGCGACTCGCATGGCAGGACAGATATTAAGAATTTATGAAATGGGCGATTTCAAGGTGGGACGCTTTAGAAATAAGCGCGTCATTTTGATTGTGACAAATTCTTCTATTCGAAATGACACAGCGTGATGTTTCGCGGGTTGGCCTCAGTCTTCCCACAATTCCGGATCTACAACGCCGATCTTGATCGCGTACTTCAAGAGTTCCATACGGTCATGCACGCCAAGCTTATTCATCAGGCCGGTGCGGTGCTTTTCCACAGTCTTGGCGCTCACGCAAAGGATTTCGGCGATCTGGGCCGTGGAGTGGCCCTGGGCGACCAGGCGGAAGACCTGTTGTTCCCTTTCAGTGAGAAGTTCATAGCCACGAACTGCAACAGCCGTCGGCCGTGTCTTCAGATACTGGCCGATGACCTCCGCCTTCAGGCGGGAACTGAGGAAATACTCGCCCCGGTGAGCCGTCCGGATCGCTTGGAGGATATCGGTGCTTGGCGAGGCTTTGAGGACATAGCCGAGGGCTCCTGATGCCAAGACCTGCTGGACGTAGGTTTCCTTCGCATGCATGGAGAGAACCACTACCTGCGTTTCAGTCGATGCTTCACGGATCAGGCTTATTACTTCAAGGCCGCTGAGGCGCGGCATGGCGATGTCGAGAAGGATGACATCGGGACGCAGCGTCTTCACTTTCTTCAACGCTTCCCGACCGTCCTCCGCCTCGCCGGTCACCTCCATGTCTGCCTGACTGTTCAGAAGCTGCCTGAGTCCGTCCCGCACAATAGCATGGTCATCTGCAATCAGGATTCTGATCTTTTTCATTCTTGTCCTCTACCCTACAGGGATCTCAGCCCGTATCGTCGTGCCCTTTCCCGGTGCGGAAGCGATGTCGATACAGCCTCCGAGGGAAGCGACTCTCTCTCTCATGCTGAGGAGGCCGATGCCTCTGGGGGATTTGCCAGTTGCTGTCTCTCGTTTCGACGGCTCATAGCCCACGCCGTTGTCCCTGATGATGAAGATGACGCGTGGATGGCTATAAGTCAGCATGATCTCGACCCGCGTGGCTTTCGCGTGCTTGGAGATATTCGTCATGCATTCCTGAAAAAGTCTGTATAAAGCGAGTTCAATCTTTGGGTTCAGCCTCTTCTTCAGACCGAGGGTCTGAAAATCGACCTCCGTTTCAGTCCGTCTGGCGGTGAAGTCATGAATAGACCACTCCAGCGCCGGTACGAGCCCCAGGTGATCCAGGAGGTCTGGACGAAGATAGGATGTGGTTTTGCGCACATTATCCGCCATCTGTTCCACCGTACGTATCAGTCTCTGGCATCGTTTCTTTTGTCCGTCGGGTTTTGCGCCGAATGATGTCTGCAAGGCCTCCAGGTCAAAATGCAGAGACGTGAGCGCCTGGCCTAATTCATCATGAAGGTCGGCGGCAAGCCGTTTCTTCTCATCCTCACTTACCTCGATGAGGCGCCTCGAAAGGTGGCGGATTTCCCCTTCGGCCCTTATGCTCTGGGTGATATCAATAAGGTTTCCCACCACCGCTGCGTTTCCCACATAAGTGGCGTGGGTTGCCCTCAGATCCACCCAAATCATCGTGCTATCCTTCTTTATTCCCCGGAAAATGTAGCGCGATGGCGAAAAGTCAGATTTCTCCCGCTTTAGACCCCTTTCCTTGACCATCGCCCGATCAATCGGGTGGACGACATCCCAGAAAGGTCTTCCGACAATATCTTCCGGCTTGTCATACCCCAGCATTTCCGCAAACCGGTGGTTGACGAAGCGCAAAAGCCCACCCTGGTGGATGAAGATTGCGGAAAGGGAGTTTTCCACCACGGTGCGATATTTTTCTTCGGAATCGTGGAGTGCCCGCTCTGCCTGCTTCCGGTCTGTGACATCGATGACGAATCCCTCATATCCCTCCACACCGCCTTTTTTGTTCTTGCGTATAGTGGCGGTAATCCTCACGTCTATGACCGTGCCGTCCCTTCTGCGAAACCGGGTCTCGAAATCTTGGACAGAGCCCGTCTGCTCGATGATTTCCTGGAATCGTTCGCGGTCGTGAGGATTGGCATAAACATGAAGAGATGATTTGAGACCGAGGAGGTCTTCCGGGGAGTTGTAGCCAAGCATTCTGGCACCGGCAACGTTCATATCCAGTATGACACCATCGACATCCGTGAGATACACCATGGCAGGCGAGTGCTCAAAGATATGACGGAATCGCTGTTCAGAATCGCGTGTAGATTTCCTCTTATAAATAGCGGCACTTTTCAGTTTCGTCATTTTTTCTGTCTTAGCTGAAATGGCGGATCCTTGTCTTCTCTGCGCAAACGCAAAGCAAAGTGTGGAAAACACCTTTTACGCTCTTGATACGGTGCAACAAAGCTCTTTTTTGTCATTTCGAGCAACGCGGGGGAAAGCTTTAAGGATGATATCGCATTGGAGCGAGTATATGAAAAGCTCTCCTATGTGTCAATGACAGTTTGGTAATGCAAATCATGGCACGGAGACGGGCAGTTGCGCAACGATGCGGCTAACCTTGCTGATTCATGTTTCATCGCGGGGAGAGAGGCTGCTTCCGCATAAGCAATCTCATGGCGATAAATCTCAGACCAAGAAAAAAATCGGCCTTGTCAGCGATTGCAATATCTGGTACTTGCAGTTAATATGAAGGAAATACTCAGCGTCACGCAACTAAATGAAAATATCAAACGACTCCTCGAGGCGAGCTTCGATACACTCTGGGTGGAAGGGGAGGTGTCCAATCTGCGACGGCCTGCATCGGGCCACATATACTTTACCCTCAAGGATGAGAAGAGTCAGATGAGGGCCGTTATCTTCCGGGCCTTGCCCGTGAAAAGACAGTCTTCATGGGCCAGATCGGCAAGGTTCGATCTTGAAGAAGGGATGAGCGTCGTCTGTTGCGGAAGGGTGAGTGTCTATCAGCCGCGAGGCGAATACCAATTGATCGTGGATGTGGTGGAGCCAAAGGGCATTGGTGCCCTCCAGAAGGCATTTGAACAGCTCAAAGCACGCCTGCTGGCAGAGGGCCTTTTTGATCCTGCTCACAAGAAAGCCATTCCCTTTCTCCCACGGAGGATCGGGGTAATCACCTCTCCCACAGGGGCGGTTATCAGGGATATATTAAATATCACGAGGCGGCGGTTTCCTTCTGTGGATGTTCTTATCGCTCCCGTGAGGGTGCAGGGCATGGAGGCACCCCCGGAAATCATAAGGGCCGTCACCGATATGCAAGCCGTGGGAAATGTTGATGTCATTATCATAGCCAGGGGAGGGGGATCGCTCGAGGACCTAGCGCCTTTCAACGATGAGGCGGTGGCGAGAGAGATATATCGTTCCCGGATTCCCATAATATCCGCTATCGGGCATGAGATTGATTTTACAATCGCTGATTTTGTGGCGGACCTCAGGGCTCCGACTCCTTCGGCGGCGGCGGAACTGGTTGTTCCCGTGAGAAGGGAACTTATGAGTTCAATAGAGGCTCTGCAAGGAAGACTGATAAATCACGAACGTCGTCTGATAGCCAGGATTGGAGAACGGGCGCGTCTGCTGAGGGGACGGCTAAAAGATCCTAAGAGAAGGATTGATGATCTTCGCATGCTCGTCGATGACCGCCTGGAGAGGCTTAAAAAGGGACTTGAACACAAGCGGACCGGGGGGAGACCTAAACTGCTTAATCTTGAACTTCGCCTGGACCATGCAAATCCCCTTCTGAAGATCCGGGATCATCGGTTTATCCTTGAAAATCTCAGAAAGAATGTGATAGCCGGGTGGCATGATATGATGGCGGGCCTTAAGGCGCAGGTGGAAACAAACCTCGCTGTTCTGGACACGTTAAGCCCTCTCGCTGTTCTGGGAAGGGGCTACAGTATTGTGAAGAAGCTTCCTGAAGGCCTTATCGTGAAGGAAGCGGCATCGGTTGCTGTGGGCAGCAATGTGGACGTTAAGGTTTCATCGGGCAGCTTTCAGGCGAAAGTGACGGAGGTCAATCAGGAGTAAGAACATGGCAAAGGAAAAATTCGAAGAAGCGCTGGGGCGATTGGAAGACATTGTAAAGAAAATGGAGGCAGGGGACATGACCCTCGAAGAATCCCTCAAGGCTTTTGAAGAGGGGATTAAGCTTGCCCGCCTGTGTTCACGGAAACTGGACGAGGCGGAACGACGGGTGGAAATATTGATTAAGCAGGAAGAGGAAATTGTTATCAAGCCATTTAAGGTGGAAGAGAATGAGCCCGAACCTTAATGTGCCGCTCAGCACATATTTGGATGACAGGAAGAAGATAATCGATGAGGCCCTTGAGCGATACATGCCCGGAGAGGACAGCTATCCACCTGTAATCTTCAAAGCCGTCCGGTACAGCCTGTTTGCAGGCGGGAAGAGAATCAGGCCAATCTTATGCCTGGCCTCGGCGGAGGCATTGGGCGGCAATATCGAATCGATTCTTCCTGTGGCCTGCGCTTTAGAGCTCATACATACATATTCTCTTATCCATGACGACCTTCCCGCCATGGACGACGATGACTACAGGAGGGGAAGACGTACAAGCCACAAGGTTTTCGGTGAAAATATGGCCATTCTTGCCGGCGACGCTCTCTTGACGGAGGCTTTTCATCTGATGTCGGACAGGGTCCTGATGGAAAAGCTCGCGCCGGAAAAATTGATTTCCGTGATCCACGACATTGCCGGGGCGGCAGGATACTTCGGCATGGTAGGAGGTCAGGTAGTTGATGTACAGTCGGAGGGAGAAGCGGTTGAAACCGAAGTTCTTAATTTTATCCACACGCGTAAAACGGGAGCAATGATTACCGCCGCCGTTAAGGCAGGTGCCGTATTGGCAAATGCCGGTGAAGTTGAACTCAATGCCCTCACTGCATATGGCAGACACGTGGGCCTTGCCTTTCAGATAGCCGACGATATCCTGAACGTAGAGGGGGACCAAAAATTAATGGGAAAAGGTACGGGGAGCGACACCAAGCGGGGCAAGGTAACTTACCCTGCCCTCGTGGGTATGGACACGTCCCGGAAAAAGGCGGGAGAGCTTGTGGAAGATGCACTCTTCGCGATAAAGAACTTTAATCACAAGGCAGAGCCATTAAGGATGATTGCCGCGTATATCATAGAGAGAAGAGCATAAGGGAAAAATAATGAGTGGAGAAGACATGAGCAGCATCCTTTCTGCAATCAATTTTCCTGAAGATATCAGGAGGCTCGATCTTGCCCAGTTGAACAGACTTGCCGGTGAGATAAGGGAAAAGATTATCGACGTCGTCTCCAGAAACGGCGGCCATCTTGCTTCATCTCTGGGCACGGTTGAATTGACGCTTGCTATTCACTACGTATTTAATACACCCAGGGATAAAGTCATCTGGGATGTGGGACATCAGGCCTATGCCCATAAGATCATTACGGGCCGCAAGAACCTGTTCCACACCTTAAGGACGAAAGGCGGAATCAGCGGTTTCCCTAGGAGGGAGGAGAGTCTGTATGATGTCTTCAATACGGGGCACAGCAGCACGTCCATATCTGCCGCGATAGGAATGGCCGAAGCAAGGTGCCTTAACGGGGGAGACTTTAAAATCCTTGCCGTAATCGGCGACGGTTCCATATCAGCAGGGATGGCCTTTGAAGCCCTGAATTGGGCGGGAGACCGCAGCAAGAATCTCATCATCATATTAAATGACAATGAGCTGTGCATCTCACCCAATGTGGGGGCCATGTCATCCTATCTTAATCGCATCATGACGGGTCACACCGTCACAAGGTTCAAGACGGAGCTTAAGAACTTTCTGAAGTCTATTCCCTCCATTGGGGAACAGATGGTGAAGTTTACGAAACAGGTGGAGGAATCACTGAAAGGTCTGGTTGTTCCCGGTGTCCTGTTTGAGGAACTGGGGTTCACTTATGTAGGGCCACTGGAAGGGCATCGACTCGATAATCTCATCAAGAACCTGAAAAACGTGAGAGAGTTGGAAGGCCCCGTCCTCGCGCACGTCATTACAAAAAAGGGACAGGGCTATAAATTTGCCGAAGATAATCCGGCAAAGTTCCACGGCATTGCTCCATTTAAGATAGATACAGGCGAACCTGTTGATGAAGGCACTGCGCCTTTATCTTACACAAAAATGTTTGGCAGGACGATTATAAAACTGGCCCGCGACAATCCCCGGATTGTCGCCATTACAGCCGCCATGAGCGAAGGCACGGGCCTCGACGAGTTTGCCAGAGAATATCCCGGGCGTTTCTATGATGTGGGCATGGCTGAACAGCACGGTGTGACCTTCGCTGCCGGACTCGCCACGAATGCCCTGATTCCGGTGGTGGCTATATATTCGACATTCCTGCAAAGGGCCTATGACCAGATACTCCACGACGTCTGTCTCCAGAAACTGCCGGTGGTGCTCGCTCTTGATCGGGGAGGCTTCGTGGGCGCCGATGGACCGACTCACCATGGACTCTTTGATTTTTCCTATCTCCGTTCCATTCCTAATATAATCGTGATGGCACCCAAGGACGAAAATGAACTCCAGCATATGCTTAAGACAGCAGTTGAGTGTGGGGGGCCTGTCTCAATAAGATATCCCCGCGGCAGGGGGGCTGGTGTGCCCGTCGATGATATTCCCGTGTCTCTTGCAGTTGGAAAAGGCGAAACTGTATATGAGGCCGAAAACGCGAATCTTGCCATCGTGGCCATAGGCTCTACTGTTTATCCTGCCATTGCTGCCGCGGCGAAACTGCAGGCTGAAGGAATCAATGCGAGGGTCATCAATGCCCGTTTCGTCAAGCCCCTTGATGAAGTGCTGCTTTGCGATACCGCTAAGGCCATAAAGAGGATAATCACTGTCGAAGAAAATGTCCTCATGGGCGGGTTCGGAAGCGCCGTTCTGGAATTGTTCGAAGAGAAGGGTATGCATGATATCATCGTGAAGAGACTCGGCATCAAGGATAAATTCGTCGAACATGCCACACAGAAGGAATTGAGAAGGATGTGCGGCATTGACGAGGAGGGCATCATGGAAGCGGCGCGGTCTGTGATGGAGCCGTAAACTTTTCAGCGCATGAACAAGAAAATCAAGAAAATCAGATTGGACCTGCTGTTGGTGGATAGAGGTGTCTGCCAGACCCGCGAGAGAGCGAGGGCGCTGATTATGGCAGGCGCCGTGCTAGTGGGAGAGACCAAAACGGACAAGGCGGGCGCCCTCGTTTCCCCGGATGCAGAAATCAGGATAGAAGGGGAAGATAATCCATACGTCAGCAGGGGCGGATTGAAATTAAAAGGCGCCCTTACGGCGTTTGATATAAGTGTGAGAGACCTAGTTGCCCTTGATGTAGGCGCTTCCACCGGCGGATTCACTGATTGCCTTCTTCAGGAAGGGGCGCGAAAGGTATATGCCATTGATGTCGGTTATGGTCAGTTGGCGTGGAAGCTGCGGACGGATGAACGGATAGCCAACCTCGAAAGGACGAACATAAGATATTTCGAAGGTTCGGAAATAAAGGACGGCATTGATCTGGCCACGATAGATGCGTCCTTCATTTCGCTCAGGATTGTCATCCCTGCCGTGCTCAGGCTGGTGAAGAAGAACGACGCAATCATGCTTGCCCTTATTAAACCTCAGTTTGAGGCAGGGCGCGATGAGATTGAAAAGCATGGCGTCATAAGAAATCCTGAGGTGCATGAAATGGTAATTGAGGGAATAAAGAAATTCTGCGCAGAATTAGGGCTGACAGTTATGGGCGTCTGCGAATCCCCTCTCATAGGCCCCAAAGGCAACAGGGAGTTTTTTATTTATCTGAAAACGTAAGAGAGCCATTAATGAGAGACATCTGAAAATCATCTTCAGAAGTGCTCAAAATCTTTTTTCGGCCGAAATGTTAGTGGAGTAAGGTCTTGCAAGACATATGGGTGTTAAACTGGCCAAGACAGCGGGATTTTGCATGGGTGTGAGAAGGGCGGTCGATCTCGTTCTTGATATTGCCCAGCGCAAAGGAAAAGAAGACATCTATACGTATGGCCCCCTTATTCACAATCCCCAGACTGTTGAACTACTGAGGACGAAGGGGATTATTCCGGTAAGTGATATCGACGATATTGATGCATCCGGTAAAAGCGCCACGATCATAATCAGGGCCCACGGCATATCACCGGAGGAGAGAAATAAGATCAGGGAGAGAGGAATCAAGATCGTTGATGCCACCTGTCCTAAAGTGGCTCATGTCCAGGCTATTATCAAGAAGCACGCATCATCGAACTATGCGGTTCTCATCATCGGTGACAGGGAACACCCGGAGGTCAATGGTCTTCTGGGGTATGCCTGCGGCAATGGCTTCGTTATCGGCAGCGCGGCAGAGGTTGTTAATCTTCCGCTCCTGGATAAGGTGTGTGTAGTTGCTCAGACCACGCAGAATACGGACGACTTTATTAACATTGTGGAGAAGATCAAGACGAGGTTTCCAGACGCTGTGATTTTCGATACTATTTGCGATTCCACGGAAAAGAGGCAGTCGGAAGTTAAGGCTCTGGCCGCAGATATGGATGCCGTATTTATAGTCGGTGGCAGGAACAGTGCAAACACCAAACGGCTGGTCAGAATTTCACAGCTTGAGTGCAAGCCGACGTTTCACATCGAGACTGCAGGTGAATTAATTAATATACCTTCAAACCAGTATGAGAAGATAGGTATTTCCGCAGGCGCATCGACGCCCAACTGGATAATTAACCAGGTTTTTGACGCTGTTTCAAGCCATCAGGATGAGAAACAGAGGCAGGTAAAAAGGCTGTTCAACTTCTGGGTATTCGCAGTCAAGACGGAAATCTATTCTGCTATGGGAGCAGGATGTCTGTCTTTTGCAAGCATGCTCTTGCAGAGACTCCCTGTGAATATATTGAATATTCTGACAACGTCCCTTTATGTATATGCCATGCATACACTCAATCGCCTCATCAACAGAAAAACGAGCACCATCATCGGATCATTCCGGGAGGAATCTTATCTCAAACACGAAAAGGCTTATATATCGACAGCAGCAGTGTCTCTGGTTCTGGCCCTGACCATTTCCTTCATTGCAGGCTTGAATGCCTTTATATTGCTTTTCTTGATTTCCATTTTTGGCGTGCTTTATAATACGAAAATACTGCCAGGGAACCTGCGTTTCAAGAGTCTTAAAGACCTGCCTGGTTCCAAGAACATTTTCATGGCCATGGCCTGGGCAGCCGTTGTGGCAGTGCTGCCGCAGTTCGAAATCAGTCTCTCCGCTACTGCCGGCATGGTTGTGGCTTTCCTCTTCACCTTCGGCATTGTCTTCGTCCGTTCAGCCATATCCGATATCCTGGATATCCAGAGCGACAGGCTCATCGGTCGCGAGACGATACCTGTTCTGATAGGCAAGAAATCCACACAGGTTCTGTTGCAAGGGATACTCGTTTTGCTGGTCATTTTGCTCAGCGTATCCCATACCTTAGGGTGGACTCCATCACTGAGCTTTGCACTCCTGGTGTGCGTATTTTTTATGTGGATTTATTTCAGGTTTTATGTTAGAAGGGCGGCATTTTCCGGCGTTGTTCAAGAGGGTATTCTCGAAACCAGCTATATCATAGCTGGCATAAGTTCCCTGGCTTGGCTTTGCCTGACAAGGTATCTGGGCTGAATAATGACGCAGGGGCGGATATTGTGACGAGAAAGACATTTCTTTTGCCTGTAACGATGCTTCTGCTGCTTGCGCTTATCGGCTGCGCAGGAATCCGCTATTCCCAGGTCTCCCCGGAAGCAAAGGATTTCAATCCCAAGAGAATCGGAGTATTTCCGGTCGATGTGGGGACATATGAAGAGGCAAGGGGCGTAATTGACCAGATCATCGCTGGTGTGCTCATTGATACAAAGTGGTTTACTGATGTTGTTGCTGCAGATGTAATAAGCAAGCAGATGCAATCCAACGAGGAGCTTCGGAAAGTGGTCCTCGATTATATGTCCAAACTGAAAGCAGTCAGCTATTCCGATCCTGATCTCAGTCGCAAGCTCGGCGAAATGATAAAAGTCGATGCCTTCCTGTTGGCCAACGTCGACTACTGGAATTACACCAAAGAAAACGATGACAAGGTGGCCCAAATAGTCATGGGCGTCAAAATGATCGATGCAGCTTCCGGCAAAACAATGTGGATTGCCGGGCATCATGAAGTGGAGGCCTATATACTTATGAAACCTGCCCTTCCTGATGTTGCAAAGAGCCTCGTCAAAAGGATGATAAAAGAGATGCCCCATTAGGTTCCCGGGGCGCCCATAAAGAGACCAGGGGCAAACTTTTTTTACCGTCTACAGCTTGCCCTTGATGCTGTTAGTGAATGGAGGTTATGTAATGAAAGAAGAAGTGCGCAGTGCAATAGAGCGTATCCGGCCCAATCTGCAGGCAGACGGCGGTGATGTTGAGCTTGTCGATGTGGATGATGAAGGTATTGTTAAAGTGAAACTTCTGGGAGCATGCCGCGGCTGTCCCATGTCGCAAATGACCCTGAAAATGGGGATACAGAAATATTTGCAGAAGGAAGTTCCGGGAGTAAAAGACGTCGTTTCCGTGACGTAAATTTTAAGAAAAGGCCTTTATCTAAAGGCCCACAGAGCAAAAGATAAGGAGAGGGAAAATGGCATATGTAATTACAGATGAGTGCATCGCCTGCGGCGCTTGCGAAAGTGAATGTCCTGCTGAGGCGATCAGCGAAGGAGAGGAAAAATACGTGATTGACCCTAAACTTTGTACTGACTGCGGGACCTGTGCAGATCAATGTCCTGTGGAAGCCATCGTACCTGGAGACGAAAAATAGAGCCAAACCCAGCATCGGAGATCGAAAGGGGAAGCCATCCGCCTTGGTCAAGGGCGGATGGCTTCCCTTTGTCTGTTTTTACTGATGCCCTTCCATTGAACGACTTCCGCTTGTCATTTCGACCGAAAGTAGAAATCCTGCAACCCATTTACAGCCGGCAGTATTTCTCGTCGCTTTTCTCCTCGGATTGACATAAAATACATGCTTCTGCATTGAAAATTCTCCGGTTGAGAGTGTCACTATGGAACGATTTATTACCTTTGAAGGCATCGAAGGTTGTGGGAAATCAACTCAGATTAAGTTCGCCGGAGGATATCTCAAACAGCTCCGTATACCTTTTATCATTACAGAAGAGCCGGGAGGAACACCCATCGGGATAAAGATCAGAGAGATGCTCCTGAATAATGTCCCGCGTGATACAGCGAACATGTCCTCCGAGACCGAACTTCTTCTCTTCACCGCGGCCAGGGCACAACATATTAGAGAGGTAATTGGGCCCGCCATGAAGGAAGGAAGAGTGGTCTTGTGTGACAGGTTTTCTGATGCAACGATTGCCTACCAGGGTTTCGGCAGAGGTTTGGATATCGACTTTATCAGACGCATCAATGACTTTTCCTCGGCTGGTCTGAAACCGCACTTCACACTTCTTTTTGATCTGCCGGTTGAGACGGGTCTAAGAAGGGCCATGGAAAGAATATCCAGCAATAAGGGGATGCCGGCGGAAGATCGATTTGAAAGAGAGGCGCTGGAGTTTCACAGTAGAGTAAGGGAGGGCTATTTATCCCTTGCGGGAAACGAACCTGAGCGATTTCGAATCATTGATGCTTCAAAAGATATCGAATCTGTCCATCGGGAAGTCTGCGTCCATCTACTGCAATTCATAAATGAGAAACTCTGTGCGCAAGATTCCAAAACAACACTAAAATTCTAATGGTTAAACCTATTGGATTTTTAATATGAGAATTTCTGTATTCTTCAGGTTTAAGAAAAGGTTGGCTGCATGTCTTTCAAAGACGTTTATGGTCATGAAAAACAGATAAAGGTCCTTCAAACGGCGATGGCACGGAATCGTATTCCCCATGCATATCTTTTTTACGGCGCGGAAGGTGTCGGAAAAAGGACCGTGGCGGAGGTATTTGCCAAGGCGCTGAATTGTACTTCCGGGAGGAACAGCCTCGATGCGTGCGATGCATGTTCTTCCTGCCTGAAGATAGATCACGGAAATCACCCCGATGTCATTACGATAAGAGCTCAAGGACAATCAATAAGAATACAGGAAATCAGAGAACTCCAGGAGCAGATGAAATTCAGCCCCCTTGAAGGAGGAAAGCGAATTTTTATCATCGTAGATGCTGACAGGATGAATATCGCTTCTGCTAATGCAATCCTGAAAACACTCGAAGAGCCCTCGGCATCAAATATATTGGTGTTGCTCACTTCACGCCCCCATCAGCTTCCTGCCACCGTTCTATCCAGGTGCCAGCACTTGAGGTTTAATCCACTCAGGCGGGAAACCGTTGCTTCGTTCTTAGAGGAAAAATCATCACTCGACCATAAATCGGCCCAACTGATTGCCTTATCGTCGGGCGGAAGCATCGGGAGGGCCCGGGCAATGAATGATGAGTCGTATCTGACAACGAGGGCGACAGTCCTTGATGTAATTGCACGGATCAAAACGAAAGAGCCCCTCAAAATTTTGTCCGCTCTCAACGATTTTGGACAGGAAAGAAAGGATATTATGGAAAGGCTCGGCATCTTAATGACCGGTTATAGGGATGCTTTGGTGTATAAGGAAACCGGCGATCGAGACAGTCTTATCAATCAGGATTATATTGATATCATAAAGTCTGTTGCCGAGAGTGAATCGGGCCGCAATATTGTGAGCTGCATAAGAGCTGTGGATAGGGCATTACATACACTAAACCAGAATGCCAATAAACAATTGACTTTAGAGGTCATGATGTTTACACTTGGCAGGTATCGTGAATAATTGCTTTTTCTGCCGTTACACAGGCGGCAGCATCCAACCGGGAGACAAATGGGTAATAGCTGATTAAGGCCAGTTCGAGCATCGGGAAAAGGAGCAAGTAAATCTGAAAAATATCGTCGGCATAAAGTTTCGCAAAGATGGAAAGATATTCAACTTTGAAGCTGCTGATCTCCAACTTGCAAAAAACGATCAGGTTATCGTCAATACGGAAAACGGCATGTCTTGGGGTACAGTTATTACTCCAGTGACGCCTGTGCCGATTAATAAACTACCGAATGGTCTCAAGAGCGTCGTCCGCAAGGTTACAGAGGAAGATTTCAGAATCAAGAAAGAGAATGAAACCCTGGAACAGGAGTCCCGCCAATTCTGCCTGGAGAAAATTAAGGCACGGGATCTTCCCATGAAGCTGATTGACGTGGAATGTCTCTTCGATAAGAGCCAGGTAGTATTTTATTTCACAGCGGAAAGCCGGGTTGATTTCCGTGAATTGGTAAAGGATCTGGTTCAACAGTTCAAGATGAGGATTGAGTTAAGGCAGATTGGCGCCCGTCATGAAGCCCGGATGATAAAGGGTCTGGGGATTTGCGGCAGGGAAGTATGTTGCGCGAATTCGATCCCCAATCTGGACCGGGTATCCGTCAAGATGGCCAAAGAACAAAGTGTGTCCCTGAATCCGGAAAAAATTTCAGGACTCTGTGGGAGATTGATGTGTTGTCTGGCCTTTGAATTTGAAGGGTATCAGGATATGAAAAGACACGTACCAAAGTGCGGCAAGGTCATAAATGCTCCTGAAGGGCGCGGCAAGATCATAAGGCAAAATATCCTTAAAGGTGAAATAGTTATCGAGCTGGAAAGCGGTAAAGAGATTACAGTGAATATAAAAGACTTGTAGCTCTCGGATTTTACAGATCTCTGTTGATGCCGGCGGCTATTTAAAAGAGAGACGTATTGTTTGTGGAGAAAGTTTATTACATTACAACGCCGATATATTATGTCAATGCCTCGCCGCATATAGGCCATGCCTATACGACTATTGTTGCCGATGTTCTTGCAAGGTATCATCGCCTTTCTGGATACAGGGTATTTTTTCTGACCGGTACGGATGAGCATGGTGACAAGATCGTCGAAGCCGCCCGGCACGCCAGCACGACCCCTAAGGAATATGCAGACCGCATCAGCGCCCAGTTCCGGAGCCTATGGCCGCAGCTTGCCGTCACCAATGACTATTTCATCAGGACCACCGATACAAACCACGTCGACACGGTCAGACTGATTCTCAAGAAGGTCTATGACGCCGGAGACATCTACTTCGGAAAATACGAGGGATACTACTGCGTAGGCTGTGAACGATTTTACACGGAGAAAGAGCTGGTGAACGGGCTCTGTCCCGATCATAAAACAGCCCCGGAGCATCGGGAAGAGAGTAATTACTTTTTCAGGATGAGCAAGTATAAGGACTGGCTGATAGAGTATATCAAAGATCACCCTAATTTCATCAGGCCGGAGCGTTACAAGAATGAGGTCCTCGCCTTCTTGAGGGAGCCGCTCGAAGATTTATGCATATCAAGGCCGAAGAGCAGGTTGGATTGGGGAATAACTCTGCCCTTTGACGAAGACTACGTGACGTATGTCTGGTTTGACGCCCTCATCAATTATATTACGGGACCGGGTTATCCTGACGGCGAAAAATTCAGGGTGTTCTGGCCTAATGCCCAGCATCTTATCGCGAAGGATATCCTCAAGCCGCACGGCATTTACTGGCCCACCATGCTGAAAGCCGCAGGGATTGAGCCTTACCAGCATCTCAACGTCCATGGCTACTGGATCGTCGACCAGAGCAAGATGTCTAAAAGCCTCGGCAATGTGATCAAGCCCTTGGATTTGAAAGATACATATGGCCTCGATCCCTTCCGTTACTTTCTTCTTCGGGAGATGGTTTTTGGTCTTGATTCCAGTTTTAGTGAAGAGAGCTTCGTCCAGAGGATCAACTCGGATCTGGCCAATGACCTTGGCAATCTGGTGAGTAGGACCGTGACGATGGCTATGAAATACTGCGCCGGAAAAGTGCCTGAAGCTCATGCTCAAACCGAAGAAGACAGGCTGCTTGAGGCGGCTGCAGGCAAGGCCGTTGCTGAGGTGGAGAACTGTTTCCGGGAACTTACGCTCCACAGGGCATTGATTGCAATCTGGGATTTTATCAACGTGACGAATAGATATATCGTCGAGCAGGAGCCGTGGAGGCTCAGTCAGGATGCGGCAAATAAGAGCCGGCTTGCGACTGTTATCTACAATCTCCTCGAATCGCTTCGGATCATTGCAATCCTGGTCTCTCCTTTTATGCCAGGCTCAGCCGGGAAGATTACGGATCAGTTGGGTATCACGAACGCAGCTGCGCAGGATTTTGACAGTATCCGAAGATGGGGAGGGATCACGCACGGAAACAGCCTCAAGAGATCCGAGGCACTCTTCCCGCGGGTCAAATTTGAAAAGGAAAGGGAGAAACCGGAAGTGACAGAAAAAGAGATGCAACCCGTAAAGCCGTTGATAGATTATGCGGATTTCGAGAAGGTGGACCTGCGTGTTGCCAAGGTCCTCGGGGCGGAAGCCATTCCCAAGTCCAACAAGCTCCTGAAGCTCACGATCGATATGGGCGAAAACAGGACTGTTGTGGCGGGTATAGCAAAGGATTACAAGCCGGAAGACATCATCGGGAAGAAAATCGTCGTTGTGGCAAACTTGAAACCGACAAAGATGATGGGTATAGAATCCCAGGCTATGCTTCTCGCTGCCGATACGGAAGACGGCCTGACGCTCCTGTGTTTCGATAAAGAACCCGTCACGGGAGCAAGCATCCGATAAACGGGTGATTCCTCATAGCCAGAATGAATCAGAGACATCCTTATCTCAACAGCAATGAATGAAAAACCTCATCCGGAAGATATTGCCGGCGGTCAGGCTATTATAGAAGGCGTGATGATGCGGCATGGGAACAAGATCGCAGCCGCCGTGAGAAAGCCTGACAAGGAAATAGCCATCCAGGAACAGTATTATATTCCGCTCACTAAGAGATATAAGTGTCTGGGGCTGCCGTTTATACGCGGATCCGTTACTCTTTTGGAAATGATGGTGATTGGCATGAAATGCCTCATGTATTCTGCCGAGCTGGCCTTGACGGAAAATGATGTGAAGCCGAAAAAATGGGAAATGAAGATTTCAGTCGTGATCGGTTTTGGCACGGCCATATTTTTTTTCGTTGTCGTTCCCGCTTACTGCTTTTCGGTATTGAAAGGCTACATATCAAACACAATTCTCTTGAATATAGTGGAGGGTTTCATCCGTCTCGGGATTTTCCTGTGTTTCCTGGGTACCACCCTTTTGATGGAAGACATGAGGCGGGTATTCATGTATCATGGGGCGGAGCATAAGACAGTATTCGCCTGGGAAAATGGTCAGGAATTGACCGTGGAAAATATCAGGAAATTCTCTACCCGCCATCCGCGCTGTGGGACAAGTTTTGTCCTTGTCGTTATGATCACGGCAATCCTGGTATTTTCGCTCCTCGGGAGGCCCGACTTTGTGCACAGGGTTTTCTATAAACTCCTGCTGCTTCCTGTTATTGCTGGAATCTCATATGAGATTATCCGCTTTACCGGAAGAAAGAGAGACTTGAAATGGGTGCAAATCTTGAGCTGGCCGGGATTACTGTTGCAGAAGATTACCACTAAGGAGCCAACGGACGATCAAATCGAAACGGCCGTTGCCGCAATGAAAAAGGTCATTTAGGAGCTGAGAATGAAAGTAAAACAGTTGCCCAAAGAGAATTTTTTTATTCTTGCAATTTTAGTCCTGTCCTTCATAGCCTTATCAACTCTTACAGTCCGCCCTCTCCATGCGGGTATGTGGGATGATATGAAAGAGCGCTATATTCTTAATGCTCTTCCGGGGAAGGGGCAATTCGTGCCGTCTCCCTCCCGCGCTGATATGAAAAATCCTAACTTTCCCCTGGAGGTCGTAAACGACGGCTATAAGATGCTCCACGTCTATCAGGATTTAATGGAAAATGAGCTGGTGGAATGGGCATGGTTGGTGACTTTACGAAACAGGACGGCGCGTGACGTTACTTTTTCTCTTGAGTACAAGCTTCAGGACGACGATTCTTTTTTGCTCGCATCCAGCCGGGAACAGTTCAAGAAGATAGCTCCGGGAGAAACCCTGACATTAGAAAGAAAAGATTCCATGCCTTACGCAAGCGCCAAGCAGGTAACGGTCAGCAAGGTGGATATTCAGCTTCAGTAATAGATATTCACGCTTGAAACGGCTTGATTTGAGCGGCGTTCGGCCCGCAGATGTCGGTCATAGAGAGTTTGACCGCAGGAGTTTTTATGATTCAAGAAAGGAGAAGACGCACGCGCGTTCCCGTACAGATTGATGTTGACGTTTTACTGAAGGGCGAAGTTATAGAGCTCAAGTCCTTCAACATCAGCCTCGTCGGGATTCTCTGCACGTCCAATCCCGTCTTTCAAATGGATGAGCCTTGTAAAGTAATTATTACTCTAAGCGAGGATTCACAGATATCCATTGATGCAAAGATTGTAAGAGTCGGAGAAAAGGAAGTTGCTATCAAATTCATCTCCATGGATGACGAAAGCTTCGTTCACCTAAAGAAGTTGGTACAGTTCAACATAGGTGATGCGGAACGTATCGATGCCGAGCTGCAGCGTCCTGCCTTCAGCTGATATGGAGCGGTGTATCTTTAAGATACTGGACAGATAGCCTTAATATGTCCGAATCTGAAGATCCAAAAATAAGAAAAGCAAATATCCGCCTGGCGGACAGGTCCCATGTGAAAGGTCATATCAATATCAAGGACCATGATAATCTTTCCGACCTGCTCAATTTCGGCGAAGACCCTTCTATCGTCTCATTTAATGCCATAATCGCGGCGGTATCGATGGAAAGGTAATTTTCGTCAGCAAGAGTCAGATTCTGTAGATCTACCCCGAAGACTGAATATAAACACTACCCGTGAATCTTTTTTGACCAACTCCCAGGATTCACAAAATCGATCATACTTCGGCAAGATCAGCATGCGGGTCTATGTCTTTTGAAAGATATACGAAGAGCATTTAAATGGTGAAAGTGTATGTGTCTGAAAGGGCAGCCTCTCGTGGCTTCCGATAATGAAAAATCCACCTTCATCAAGGCTATCCAAGACATTAAGAAAGACGGATGAGATACTTTCCTCGCGGTAATAGGTGAACAGGCTATTTCTTAAGAATATGATCTGAAACACCTCTGCAGGAGGCTGCTCTCTCATCAGATCATGTACCTCCCACACGATATACTTCTTTAGATGATCCGCCGTGCAGTAGTTCTCCTGGGCTTCGCATGCGTCGAAGTGGATCGATTTAATCCAGTCGGGCAATCCTTTCAGACTGCTTCTGCTATAGATCCCTGTCCTGGCTTTACTCAAGTAATCAGGATTAATGTCTGTAGGCCGGATATGAAGTTCAGGTAGAGCGGAGCGCTTTTTTTTAAGCATGTCCCACTTAATTGCAAAGCTGTAGGTTTCCTGTCCCAGTGCACAACCAGCCGACCAGACTTCAATTTTCTCATTGTGTCTGGCGATGATATCCGGGAGGATTTCCTCTTCGAGGGTGCGCCACAGGTTTCGATCACGGAAGAATCTGCTTATGGAAATGCTCATCAGCATTTCGACATCCTTCAAAATCTCAGGGTCGATCATGGCTTGAAGATAGTCATCCATTGTCAGGAGGCCAAGCTCCTGCATGTGACGTCCAATGCGTTTCTTGACGCCCTTTCTTACCTTGGCGTAACCCTGCCAGGAGAGACCGAGCCGGGTAAGGAGCTGCCTGAAGGAATTATCGTCCATAAACGATGCTAGTAAATAAAATAGTGATTGTTATGCTCTTACCACGACAAATGGCGAAGCACAATGCTGCAGGAGTGTCCCTGTGCAGGCGGAGTGTCTTTGCACGAAGCCGTAAGAATATACAGGCTTGACAAGAAACATCCATTTCTCCATAATGCCGAAAATCGGAGCATCCAATCAAAACAGGAGGTGTGACATGGACAGTCCTGTCGATAAGTTCTGGCAGATCAGGCTTGCGGCAATTAAACAATCCCTAGAGGCAAATAACTTCGATGTCTTTATGGCTCAAAATGCCGCCGAAGCAAAAGATGTTGTGCTTAGAGAAATTATTCCCAACGTCGCCCCCAAGAGCATCTCCTGGGGCGGATCTATGACATTCGTCGCTACCGGGCTTTATGATGAATTCACGAACAACAAGAAGATAAAGGTGATTGACACTTTCGACAAGACCATCTCGCGCGAGGACGGCTGGGAACGGCGTCGGCAGGCTCTCCTGGTTGACCTCTTCATTACCGGAACGAATGCCGTGACTGAATCGGGAATGTTGGTGAACCTTGATATGCTGGGCAATCGTGTCGCGGCTATCACCTTCGGGCCGAAAAATGTGATTATTCTCGTCGGGAGAAATAAAATCGTCGCGGATCTAGAAGATGCGATGATGCGAATCAAGAATTATGTGGCACCGGCAAATGTCCTGCGGCTGGGCATGAAAACTCCCTGCGCCAAAACAGCGTACTGCGAAGAATGCAAGAGCAGCGGGCGCCTTTGCAACAGTTGGGCGATCACAGAAAAATCCTTCCCAAAAGGCAGGGTGAAGGTCATCCTGATAAACGAAGATTTGGGATTATAATAGTATAAGGATTGGCTAATGCAAATACAGGATGTTTTCCGCACTTATGGGGATGACTTAAAACGCGTTGAAGAACAGATGGAAACGCATCTCCGTTCCGGAGTGCACCTGATCCCCGAAATCATCCATCATCTCATCGGCAGCGGCGGAAAAAGATTCAGGCCTCTTTTGCTTTTGTCCACCTCCTCACTTTGCGGCTACAAAGGCGAGAAAAAGTATGCCCTGTCCGCAGTGATTGAATTCATCCATACAGCTACGCTGCTCCACGATGACGTAATTGATGAGGCAACGACCCGGAGGGGCAAAATTTCCGCAAACAATGTGTGGGGGAATGCGGCGAGCGTGCTTGTGGGCGATTTTCTCTACTCCAAATCTTTCAAGCTTATGACTGAGCACGGCAATTTAGCGATCATCAAACTCCTCTCCACGACGACAAACACCATGTCGGAAGGGGAAGTTCTTCAACTTGTCAAATGCGGCGACACCAATATAACGGAAAAAGAATACCTGACAATCATCGAGAAAAAGACGGCGACCCTTATATCCGCAGCATGCGCTGTAGGAGGAATTCTGGGAAATGCATCAGACGATCAGGTTGGGGCCCTCACCCGGTTCGGAATGCGCCTCGGATCCGCGTTTCAGATCACCGACGATACCCTCGACTATGTGGCAGAGGAAGACGTATTCGGAAAGGCTATCGGAAAAGATCTGGAAGAGGGGAAAATAACCCTCCCTCTTATCCATGCCTTGAAGAAATGTACTTCGGAAGAGAAAAAACTGATCAAAAGGGCAGTTGAGGAAAAAGAACAGGATGAAAAGGCTATCTCGGAAATCATCTCTGTGATCCACCGTCATGACGGCATTAATTATTCTCTCAATAAGGCAAAGACATACATTGGCGAGGCAAAAGGGTATCTTGAATCATTTGAAAACTCTAAGCCAAAGACATCGCTGCTTGCCATATCCGACTACATTATTGAAAGAAATATATAGACCTCCCCGATTTCACACCACATTAGGCCCTTCGTATATGTCTCTGAAATCGTCGAGGGGGCCTTCTCTGTCGTATCTCATGGCAAGAGGAAGATAATCAAGAATATCCTGGGCCGTTATGCCATCCTCGCCTTTGTCCGCCGCCGCAAGGTCTCCGGAAAATCCATGGATAAAGACACCCTTTTTCACCGCATCCTCCAATGATAGGCCGAGGCCGAACATGGCTGCGATGGTCCCCGTCAGGACATCGCCTGAGCCCGCCGTGGCCATTCCCGGATTGCCGCTGAGATTGACAAAAACCCTTTCGTCCGGGTAACCAATCAATGTATGGGCTCCTTTCAGGACGATTATGGCATGCAGCGACATGGCCGTTAGCTGCAATATGTCTATCTTTTGCTTGTTTATTTCGCCTGCACTCTTCTTTGCTATGCGGGCCATCTCCCCAAGATGCGGGGTGAGGATGGTCTCTCCCTTTCTTTGTCTGATCATTTCCAGTTGATCTACAATGGCCGTAATTCCGTCCCCGTCGATGAGAATGGGTTTCTTTATAATACGCACGAGCTCCCTGACAAGTTGTTGTGTCTCATCGTCCAGAGAAAGGCCGGGTCCGATCACTACCATATCCATCTTTTCCGAGAGTTCGATCAGACGGTCTCGATTTTCCAGGGCGATGCTCCCCGCCCGTGTCTCCTTCTGGGGAACAAAAACAATCTCACTTCCTTTAGTCGCGATAAACGGCGTCATCGATACGGGCGCAGCGAGACGGGCATACCCTCCTCCTGCTTTGAGAAAGGATAATGCGGAAAAATAGGGCGCACCGAAATACGATGAAGCACCGGCAATAAAAAGAACCTCTCCCATGCGTCCTTTGTAGACATCCCTCTCGCGGGGTGGAAGCTTCATATAATCGTTTATCTGGACCTTGAGGGCATCGCTGTTATAGAGGGAAGGCGGAAAAGAAATGTGCGCAACGTAAAGTTTTCCGCTCAGGTCATATCCGGGATAGAACATGTTCCCGATCTTGGGGAGACCAAATGCAACTGTATAATCTGCCTTAACCGCCACGCCTAGGACCTCTCCCGTGTCTCCATCCACGCCGGAAGGGATATCAAGGCTGAGAACCTTTTTGCCGCTCAAGTTGATCAACTGAATCACATCTTTATGAAGCCCCATCGCTTCCCGATCCAGGCCCGTACCGAAAAGGGCGTCCACAATCCCGTGACAGTGGAGGACATCGCTTCCAATCTCTTCCACAGATTCAATCCTCCGGGCTTCGATGGGAAGTTTCGAAATTATATTCCAATTGGCTTTGGCCGCCCCTTTAAACTTATTCATGTCTCCTGCAACAAATACCTTGACCAATCCGCCGTTGCTGTGAATTTTCCGCGCTACGACAAGGCCGTCACCGCCATTGTTGCCGATGCCGCAGAACACAACAAACTTCTTATCCCTTATGCCAATTTCCTGTGCTAAGACATATGTCGAGGCCTGCCCGGCGTTTTCCATGAGAATCTCTTCCGGTATATCGAGTTTTTCAACAGCATACCGGTCCATGAACCGCATTTCGCTGGTCTTGCTGATTTTCATTTCTCATCCCTCTTTGATCAATGACATTGACCGTTTAATGATTGCGCCATTCCTGTTGATATAGTTTATTTGTCGCTCTTTATCAAGCGAAAGCATTTCACCCCAAAAATTCTTGACATCATTTTTCTTTCACAGCATAATTTAAAAAAAGTCATCATAAATATCATGAATATAATAATTATTTTGTGTTTCAGAACTCGCGGGATTTCACTGTTGCGAAGTGATTAATGTTTGGGCGGAAACATGAAAAACTGGCGCCGTTATCAGTTTTTGTAAGAAGGATGGCAAACTCCGTCGCTGCGGGGGGTCTCCTGATATTAACTGCTTTGTCTATTGGCGTATCAGGATACCACTGGATAGCCGGATTCAGCTGGGTTTATTCTCTGCTGGAGGCATTCATGATTCTCGGGGGGATGGGGTCTGTGAATCAGCTCACAACGACGGGAGCGAAGATATTTGCTTCAGCATATGCATTGTTCAGCGGACTTATGTTTATGGGCGTGATGGGGATAGTTCTTACCCTGGTTGCACATCGGCTGCTGCACAAATTTCATATTGATAAGGGAATGAAGAAGTAATTCCTGTAGCGTCGCATATCATAGAAAGGGGAGATGTCATGATAAGTGTTATTGCATCGGTAAGGGTTAAAGTTAACAGGGTCCCGGAGTTTATTGAAATATTTAAGTCTAATCTTCCAAAGGTCAGAAGAGAGGAAGGATGCATCGAGTACTTTCCTGCAATCGATATCGATTCGGGTGTGCCTGTGCAGAAGCTTGATAAGAATGTCGTCACTATCATTGAAAAGTGGAAAAGCGTGGAAGCCTTGAGAGCGCATCTGAAAACTCCCCACATGCTGACCTATAGAGAAAAGGTCAAGGACATAGTTGAGGAGCTTTCTATCAAGGTACTCAAGGAGGCGTGACAAGAGAGAATTGGCATGGGGAAAAACAGAAAGATCCGCAGAGTTATTAAGAGCAAGCCGACCATCGAAGGAGCCGGCGTCCACCTGAAACGCGCCTTCGGCTTCAGTGAGACGCCACAGTTCGATCCGTTTCTGCTCCTCGATGATTTTCGCTCAGACGATCCCAGATATTACGTTAAAGGTTTTCCCTGGCATCCGCATCGCGGAATCGAGACCATCACTTATGTCCTTCGCGGAGATATGGAACACGGCGACAGCATGGGGAATAAAGGCGTCATTGCATCCGGAGACGTCCAGTGGATGACAGCGGGCAGCGGCATCATCCATCAAGAGATGCCCAAAGGCGATGAGAAGGGGGTGATGTGGGGTTTCCAGCTATGGGCCAATCTCCCGGCCTCGCAAAAGATGATGGAGCCGCGGTATCGAGACGTGAAGGATAACCAGATACCCGAAGTCTCTGCCGGTAAGGGCGTTAAAATAAGGATCATCTGCGGAGAAGTCAAAGGGACAAGAGGTCCCGTCCGGGACATCGTGGTTGATCCGGAATACCTTGATTGCACTGTTTCCGCAGGAGCGGAGTTCATTCACGCAACCAAGCCGGGGCACAAAGTCTTCGCATATATCATCGGAGGGAAGGCTTCTTTCTGTGAGGAGAAGAACCCTTTTAGCTATGAGATGGAAGGAGCAAACTATTTCGACTTCCGGAGGGATGCCTTTGTATATAATGAAGGCATTGTACTCTTCGACGACGGGGAACAGATAGTCGTCTCTACGGAAGATGAGCCTGTCCGCTTTCTTCTGATTTCGGGAAAACCGTTGGGGGAACCTGTCGCGTGGTACGGCCCCATAGTCATGAATACGCAGAAAGAATTGCAGATCGCCTTTGAAGAGTATCGGAGCGGCGGATTCATCAAACATAAGAGTGCATGAGTCATTATATGGACTCAAGGACATGGCATTCCATTCATTACGACAGGACTGAGAAGGAGGTGCAAGACGATGCCGAGAGTCATGATCCACCCTGCTAACTATGAGGATGTCCGAGAAGCCGTGGACCGGTCGTTTGAACTCTTCCCTCTAAAATTGATGGGGAAGCGTGTCTTGATAAAACCCAACGTGCTTCGGGCGTCGGAGGCAAGAGAAGGAATTGTAACGAATCCTGCGGTGCTTCGTGCGGTCGTGGACAAGGTGGAAGCCATGAAGCCGGCCGCAATCGTCGTGGGCGACAATCCCGGTCTCTTCGACTACGGAGCAAACGAGACAAGCTTCAGGAAGACTGGTCTCATGGAAGCGGCCAGAGGCTACTATCAGAACATCGGCGGAGATTCACAAAAGGTTGATTTCAATCCTGCATTCATGCCCGCCGTCAACGTCTCCAGGGCTGTCCTCGATGCCGATATCATCATAAGCCTGCCGAAATTCAAAACCCACGGTCTGACGGTTATTACGGGGGCGATCAAAAACAGTTACGGCATCCTTCCCGGCGCCCAGAAGGCACAGCTCCACAAGGCGGCGGGTAACGCCGAACGTTTCCAGGAAATGCTGGTGGATGTATTTCGTCTCCGCATACCTGACTTCTTTATAATGGACGCCGTGGTCGGCATGGAGGGGAACGGCCCGGCATCTGCTGACCTAAGGGACATAGGCATGATCATGGCGTCTGACAATGCCGTGGCCATGGACTCTATCGTGGCGGTGATGATGGGATGTGAACCGGGACGTCTGCGATTCCTTCAGAAGGCGAAGGAGGTCGGTCTGGGGGATTATGACCCGAAGAAAATTGAAGTCATTGGTAAGCTGAAACCAATACCAGATTTCAAGCTTCCTCCGTTCGGCGGCCAGGTGATGCTCCAGAATGACGCGATACAGACGCTGATCAAGAACAGGACACTGATGCGACCGCAGGCAGACCGTAACCTGTGCACGGGCTGCGGCACCTGCATCGATCAATGTACTGTATCTGCCCTGTCCATGGGCGACGACAACCTGCCCATCGTGGATGCCGATACCTGTATCAGCTGTTTCTGCTGCCAGGAGCTCTGTCCTGAGAAGGCGATTGCCCTAAGATAGATCCCGATTTCCCGGCATCAGCCGCCTACAGTAGAGATTGAACCAATCAGGAGGTGGAGTCATGGAAAAGATTAAGCTCGACAGGAATTCCTTCCTATATCCCATGCCGATGGTTCTCGTCGGCGCGGTTGTCGCCGGACGAGCCAATTTCATGGCCGTGGGCTGGGTGTCTCGGGTGAATTTCAATCCTCCCCTGATGGCAGTGGCCCTCGGGAAATCTCATTACACAAACGCAGGCATTCACAAGAACAAGGCCTTCAGCGTGAATGTTCCGGGCATCGACCTCCTGGAGAAGGTTGATTACTGCGGAATCGTATCGGGTGAGAAGACCGACAAATCGAAGATGTTCGATGTTTTTTACGGTGAACTTCCCGGCGCCCCCATGATCAGGGAGTGTCCGCTCTCCCTCGAATGCAGGCTCGTCAATACTATGGATCTGCCGACAAACCGCCTCTTCATCGGTGAGATCGTGGGGGCATACACTGAGGAGCGTTATCTGACGGAGGGCAAGCCTGACATCAAGAAAATCAGTCCCTTCACATTGACCATGCCCGACAACAACTACTGGAAGATTGGCGAAAACGCGGGCAAGGCGTGGAGTGCTGGGAAAGACTTCGGAAAGGGAACTTCATAGTATAGGGAATAGGGTACAGGGCAGAAGGCAGAACAGTTGAAGGCTTCGGCTTATCGGTAGAAGCGGACGAGGCTTTCCGGTTTGACGCCGCACAGGTAAAGGGAAAGAAGAATCCAGTTCCTGACGGTCGTGTATACGATGCCCTCTTTCTCCCACCGCCGTGGGGAAGTCCTGACGGCCTTTCTCAGGATGCATATCTTTCCCTTCCGTTTCTTGATCCGCTGCATGATCTCCACATCTTCCATGATGGGGATATCCCTGAAGCCACCCAGGTCCTGGAAATTTCTCTTCCTCATGAAGATTGCCTGATCCCCATACGGTATCCTCGTCAGGCGTGACCGGATGGATGCCGCCTTCTCAATCAATCTGAATACGGGCCACTCTGAATCGATTGCTAAATCGAATGCCCCGGCAACACAGGAGCTATCATCCATTGCCGTTTGTATGAGCTCCAGGGCATCAGGGGGAAGGAGGGTATCGGCATGCAGAAAAATCAGGATCTCACCGTCAGCAAGGGCCGCCCCGAGATTTATCTGCTTCCCACGCCCCTTTCCCGAGATTGCAGTTTTCACACCCGTATGACGGACAACCTTGATCGTTATTCCCGCCGGGTCTCCATCTACAACAATTATTTCCGCGTTGCCTGAAACGCCGAGAGTCCGGATATGCTCTATCGTGCGGCAGATGATCGCTTCTTCGTTCCAGACGGGGATGATGAAAGAAAATTTCGGCATCATGAGATATTATGCAAGGCCTATAGCCTTGAGATACAGCATAGTCTTAGAGTTTGTAAATCCTGTGTACTTACTGTTCTTGATGAGGGCCGCTATGTCTTCGTATTTGTCTATGTCCCACCATACGGGTAGCACATGCACCAGGGCGCCAGCCATTTGGAAAATATTCATTGTATCGTGGAAAACCGTCTCCGCACCCCAAGGAAGCCCCATAAAGGCATCTCCGCAAAAAGAGTCCTCCTTGAATCCGAGCAGATAATAGCCACCATCGACAGCAGGGCCGATTACAGCATCATATTTGTCGAGGGCGCGAAAGGCCTCGTCGACGATCCGTGCCGGTAAATCGGGGACATCGCTCCCAATTAAAACAACGGATCGAGCCCCTTCGGAGAAGCACTGCAAAAAGGAGAGTCTCATTCTCTCACCGAGATCCTCTCCCGTCTGCGGGATGTAAGAAAATTCCTCGCCCAGCATTTCTCTCATTTCGCGTCCTTTCTCAGCGGGATAGAATGCTATGTGGAACCTGTAAGATTCTCTGGAAAACTTCTCCAATAAATCTTCCACAAAACAGCGGTAGAGATTTGCCGCCGCCTCCTCACCAAGGTCTTTTGCAAGCCGCGATTTTACCTGACCATGTTCCGGGAATCTGACAAACATGACGAGGCATCTGTCTTCTGCTCTCACACTCATGAATTTTTCTCTTGCCTCACAGGGTTGATGAGATTCCTTATCTTCTTTCTTGAGAACGGCAAGATGAGGAGCCACAGAAGCGTGAGCTTCTTTTCATCCCTGAAATAACCGAGACCGATCGTCATCCCTTCATGCCCTGCCGATGGCTGGTCCTGATAGGTGCCCATAATGTGGTCCCACCAGGACAGGTTGAATCCGAAGTTGGTATTCGTTTCACGCATAATGACGGAGTGATGCACGCGGTGCATATCAGGGGTCACAAAAAATACCCTGAGCGCCTTATCCACGGCGCCGGGAATGTAGACATTGCTGTGAGTGAAAATAGAGCCGCCGTTCAGGGCCACTTCGAATATTAAGACCGCAAGAGGAGGCGCTCCCAATATGACGATGGCGGCCATTTTGATGAACATGGAGAGAACTAATTCCACGGGATGGAAACGCACCCCCGTCGTCATGTCAATGTCCAGGTCTGTATGGTGTACCATGTGCAGGCGCCAGCACAAGGGCACAGTGTGAAATGCGACGTGTTGAAGATAGATAACGAAATCGAGGCAGACGGCGCCGATAATGATCGCGGACCATGGGGGCAGGTGATAGAGATTGATGAGCCCCCAACACTTCTCCCCGGCAAGAATGGCCACCGTTATCGGGATGACCGGGAAGATGCCCCTGATCACGACGGTGTTTAGAATATGGATGGAAAGATTACTGAACCACCGAAGCATCTTCGACGTAATCAGCTTGCGGCGCGGCGAGAGAAGCTCAAAGACGAACATGAAGATGAAAATAGCCGCAAAAGATACGACCCTAACGGGGATTTCATAACTGAATGCGTCTATGGATAAACTCTCTGTGGGTAGCAAGTGCTTACTCCATCAAATATAACGGTATTTAGAGCCCGCTTCGGATATCTTAATTGAAAAAAAATAATAATAAAACAGAAAAAAATATATCAACTCCGATAGGCCGGTATGCCTCTTATGAGCGGAATACAGTTGCTTGCTCCAGATGAGTCGCTGGTGGTGGCATGAAAGTGGATGCTGCTACAAGCATCCACTTTTGCCGGCCTTATTATAGAGATTCTGGTGTGACCGGCATTAAATACGCCCATGTCACGAAGACTGATTGTTATAATATTTATGTCGTGATATAATTTTAACTAGTTGGCAAAGTTGCAGCAATAGGACGCTGAGGAATACACGATGAAATTTGTCGACAGGCTAATGAGTCAACTCTTCAAGTTGGATCTGCGCCGCCGCCTGATAGTGGGATTCCTGATTGCCACATGTCTCACCGGGTTCATAGCCACCGTCATCGGCATATGGACGATTAATAAGAGTACAATAGACGAAGTACAAAACCGGGTCAGACAGGATATCAATACGGCAAAACTAATCTATAGAGAAACTCTGGAAAAGATAACTTCCCAGATTCAATTTACGGCAGAAGCAGTGGACCTGCACATAGCGATAGCCAACCATGACATATCTAAAATGGAGAACTTGAGGGGCCTAATCCGGCATCGGCGCGGTACTCAGGCAGAAGACGGCGATGTGTTCCTTGATATGCTCTTAGTGGTCGACGCCAAAGGGCGTGTCCTCTACAGGGCGGCGAACGCGAAAATCAGGGGGGACAGCATGCTCTGGACATCGGTCGTGAAAAACTGCATAGAAAAGAAGTCCACACAGGCATCTACTGAACTCATGCCCATTGATGACATTCTCAGGGAGAATCCCGATCTTGCCGGGCTGGTCAAGATAGAAATCATAAAAACTCCTCTCTCCTTCGAATCGAGTGAGAAGCAACTCTCCCAAGGCATGGTAATGATGGCAGCATATCCAATCCTTGATGAGAGAAAGCGATTAATCGGCGCCGTAGTCGGAGGGGTTCTCCTTAACAGAGACTATGCCATCGTGGATAAAATAAAGGAAACCGTATACCAGGGCGAAAAGTATAAGGGCCGTGAAATGGGTGTGGCAACCATATTTCAGGGCGGTGTGAGAATAGCCACCAATGTCATGACGAAAGACGGCGAGAGGGCTGTCGGCACTATGTTGTCCAAGGAAGTCTATGACAGGGTTATAGTGGAAGGAAAAGACTGGGTCGGCAGGGCCTTCGTGGTAAATGACTGGTACATAACCACCTATACCCCCATCTACGATATAAGCAGGAAGCTCATAGGGGCGCTCTATGTGGGCATTCTGGAGGCAAAGTACAGAGACATAAAATGGAATACCATATGGATCAACCTGGGCATTACATCTCTCGGCATGATCATCGCCTTTATTATCTCATTTAGACTGGGGGACACCATAATAAAGCGCATACGCATGCTGAAGGAGGCCGCAGAGTCTATAGCCGCCGGCAATCTCGATTATAAATTATCGCCCGATAAAATATCCGGATTTGATATGCTGGATGAGGCCTTCAATTATATGTCGAAATCCCTGAAGAACCACAATGAAATGCTCCACAGGGCTCACCAGCAACTGGCCAGAACGGAGAAGCTAACGGCATTGGGTGAAATGGCGGCGGGTGTGGCCCATGAGATAAACAACCCGCTGGGGGGCATACTCCTTTACAGCAACCTTGTTCTCGAAGATATCCCTGAAAATTCTCCTGCAAGGGAAAATATGCAGAAGATAATCTACCAGACAAACAGGTCAAAGAGGATCGTCCAGAGCCTGCTTGACTTCGCCAGGACGCCGACGGGCGAGATGCTGCCTTTGAATATAAACGGCGTCATTGAGAGTTCCCTCAGTCTGGTAAAGGACCAGGCAATGTTCCACGGTATAGAAATAAACACCCGTCTTGCAGAAGACCTTCCTGAAGTGATCGGTGACAAGTCCAGGCTGGAAGACGTATTTCTGAATCTGTTCATCAATGCCGCCGATGCCATGAAAGGCGGCGGAACGTTAACGATTACCACCATGCAGGGTGCCGATAATTCAGTGAAGATCCTGATCTCAGACACCGGCAAAGGAATAGAAGAAAAAGATTTGCCTCATATATTCGAGCCTTTCTTTACAACAAAAGAACCCGGCCAAGGGACCGGCCTCGGACTTCCCATAGTTTACGGTATCATCAGGAAGCATAATGGCTTTATCGATGCGGAAAGCAGGTCCGGAAAGGGAGCGACTTTCACTATCTCCCTTCCCGCACATTTGGGCAGATACAGCGGCATGGACGAAGACGTGTTTTACAGTTAATCTTATGAAATGAGAAGGGTGACTAAACAGTGACTTCGAAAGATAAAAAGATTCTGATTGTCGATGACGAGGAGTCCATGCGTGACGCATGCACACAAGTGCTGTCCCGCAAAGGGTACCAGGTAGAATGCACGGGAGACGCGCTTCGGGGGCTTGAGATGGCTCGAAAGGATATCTATGACGTGATCCTGTTGGATATCCGGATGCCCAAGATGGATGGATTAGAGATTCTCGTAAAGCTGAAAGTCGAAAGAAACATCTCTGCAAAAATCATTGTTATCACCGGCTATGCCAGCATCCCTATTGCCGTTGAGGCAATGAGGCAGGGCGCATTTAATTTCCTGACGAAACCTTATTCCGCAGCCGATCTGAAAGGAGCGGTCGAGGATGCCCTCAAGCGGGACGAGAGCAACGCGGAAAAAGGACTTTCCCTGCTCAACGGCACGAGCGACTATATGAAAGAGCTAAAGGAATCCATCAACCGGATAGCACAGACCGACAGCACCGTTCTGATTACGGGGGAGAGCGGGACAGGAAAAGAACTTGTGGCGCGCACCATCCACAATCTCAGCAGGAGGGCCAATCAACCATTCATCCCCGTAGACTGTTCCTCGCTGGTTGAGACCCTCATGGAAAGCGAACTGTTCGGACATGTCAAAGGGGCATTCAGCGGCGCGACGGAGTCGCGTGAGGGCCGTTTCCAGATGGCAGATAAGGGAACATTATTTCTTGACGAGATTTCCAACATCAATCTCAACATTCAGGCCAAACTGCTTAGGGTAATCCAGGAACAGGAGGTACCCAAGGTTGGCAGATCATCGCCGGAACGGATAGATGTCAGGCTGATTGCTGCAACGAATAGAGATATCCGCACAGAAATTGAAGCAGGAAGGTTCAGGGAGGATTTGTTCTACAGGCTTTCCGTTGTGCCTCTCCCCATAAAACCATTGAGGGAACATAAAGCCGACATCCTGCCCATTGCTCAGCATTACCTTGATATATTCATAACGAAGTACGACAGCAAGGTGCGGTCATTTTCAGAAGAGGCAAAGAAGTCGCTCGTATCATACAGGTGGCCCGGCAATGTCAGGGAACTAAAGAACATCGTCGAGCGTCTATGCGTGCTGTGCGACCATGATGTCGTTAATCTATCTGATATATTTTATTATGGTCAGGACGATCAGGCAAAGGCCCCTGTGGTGGATTCTTCTACCGGCAGGATGACTCTAATAGATGTAGAAAAGGAACACATCGTAAAGGCTCTGAACCACTTTCACTTCCAGATCAATAAGACGGCAAAATTCCTCGGTATAGACAGGAAGACCCTCCGGATAAAGATGCGTAATTATGGTATAAAGATGGAGCATCGTTAGAAAAAACGTTGCCGCAAGGGGGTTATCCGCCTCAGAGACGGGGAGTTTTACCCCTCAAAGTTTCCCTTTTCCTACCACTCTCTATATTTTTTCTTTATAAATCAATAAGTTACAATCTGGCATCATCCTTGCTCATATTAATTATAAAAATCAAAAATGGAGGTAATGAACGATGACAAAGAAAAAAATTCTCTTAATAGACGATGACAAAGATTTTCTATTCGCAACCAAACTAATTCTCGAAAAGGGCGGGTATGAGGTGTTCCTGGCAGAAGACGGCAAGAGCGGAGTTGAGATGTGGAAATCCGTGACCCCTGACCTTGCTATCATCGATATGATGATGGAGACATGGGGTGAAGGGTTCTCAGTATTGAAAAAAATCCGCGCCACAGACACCGGGAAGGATACGCCTCTTTTCATGTTGAGCGCCGTAGACTTGCAGGGTCCGTACCAGTCGTTTGAACCGCCGGCAGAATTTCCCAAGGTGAACAGGGTATTGCACAAACCGGTGAAGGCTGATGATCTCCTCGGATATATTGCCCAGGCGCTGGGAAAATAATCGGCATGATGAATGTTCAAAAACCTCTCATTTTGATCATTGATGATGAGGAATCCCTACGGGATGGATGCAGGCAGACGCTGGAAAGGTCGGGGTATGTCGTCTTGACTGCGGGGGAGGGGGTCGACGGCATCAAGATCGCGAGGGAGAATAAACCGGACATAGCCTTTGTAGATCTTAAAATGCCAGGTATATCGGGTATGGAAATCATTGAAATCCTCTCCAGAGATATACCTGATATTATCCTTATCATGATTACCGGCTACGCAACCATAGTCTCCGCTGTGGAAGCCATACAGAAAGGGGCCTATGACTACCTTCCGAAACCGTTCAGCCCCGACCAGTTGCGGGCTGTCGCCAGGCGAGGACTTGAGCATCGTAACCTCAGGATAGAAACGAGAATTTTGAGGGAAGAAAAGGAGCGGATGGAGAGAGATTTCATTACGTTTGTAAGCCACGAAATGCGTTCCCCTCTGGTCGTCATCAGGCAATGCATGGAATCTCTCAAAGCAATCGCCGGCAATCGCTTCGATAAAGACGTCACAGACCTTATTGAGAGATGCAGTACGCGTGTCGAGAATCTTGAGGGATTGATTGAACACTGGCTGGATCTCAGCCGAATAGAAAACGGCACCTTTGCACAAAAGAAAGAGTCCTTGAGGTTATCAGACGTCATTTCGCTCAGCGCCGAGGAATTGATGCCTATATGCAACGAAAGAGGAATTGCACTTGAGGTAAATGTGCCGGAAAATTTATTCCAAATTGTCGGGGATGAGGAAAGCCTAGTCAGAGTATTTATCAATATCATAGGCAATGCAACAAAATATACGCCGGATGGCGGCAGAATATGTGTCTCTGCCCGGAACGGCGAGTACTATGTTACTGTGAACATTTCGGATACAGGGATTGGCATTCCCCAGGACAAGCTCCCCTTTATCTTTGAGCCGTTTTTCAGAGCAGGGGGCAAGGAAGAACGCCACAGAGGGTCCGGTCTCGGATTGACTTTTTGCAAGAAGATCATGGATTCTCACGGCGGGGAAATAGGCGCCACATCGAAGGAAGGTGAAGGCACAACCTGTATATTGAAATTTCCCGTTCCCCATACCAGAGCTGATAAAGTTTCTGAGGCCCCGGCATAGGGCGTCTTAAGAAGCTTTTCTCTTTCAATGGACCATTACCGGACAAACGACGCATGCCCATAACATACGACGACGCAAAAGATTACCAGTTTCATGAGAAAGACATGCCGGGCCGATGTTTTGTCTGTCATAAATACACGGACGTACTGCTGATATTCCGACAAATCAAAAGCATGTTGCTTGTCCATCTCTGCCGGGACTGCATATATGAAAACATCGCAGATTATCTCCTGGACAATACGAGACCCTGGCTCAGCGAAAAAAACACTATTTAGCAAAGCGACGGTTGGTGGGTCCTGTGGCTTAAGAAGGGTGTTTGATCTTACCAGCCGGAGACGCAGCTCCCGCAATCCTGTCCCTAGCCGGATCGAGTACAATTCCCTAAATTGTGAAATATATTTAAGTCTTCTACCGCTATGCTTGCTGACGTCTATCGTATTCGATAAAACGGCAGAGAGGGTTATCATCTGTTTGTTTGCATGTTCTCCACGGGAGATGTTACGATAAAGGCTGTAATATATCTCCCCTATCCATCCCGGACCTCAAAGGAAGATTTGATCAAAAAAAATTTCTTGTAGAGTTCAGAAAATAGTTGACATAATGAATCATATTTTGGTAGAGAGAACCCTCTATTGATAGGGGTCTTTCGAAGACCGGATAAATCTGGCGTACGAGATGCTCTATTTCTCGACCTTAAGCGGTTTTTTCTACTGCCCACTTTGCCTTGTTGCGATACCATTGCTTGCTTTAAGGAAAAAACAAAAAGATCACGGGACGAAAGACCATGTCCATCTTTCCCCATGATTGCGATGAATGCGGCCAGCCTGAGGAGAGCTTCAGGTTTTGCGAGAGCAGGTGCATGCTGCAGAGTTGTCCCGAATGCAGTTTTCTTTTACAACTTTATGGAACTGGTTGCGGAAATATCCGCGTTTATTATCTATGCCGTCAATGTTATGAGAGGCGCATTGAGCGGGGGTTTGTGGAGCCCTAGGAAGGAGGTATGAGCTGCTTTCCGTTAATTGTTGGCATTACTAACTCTATTTTATTATTTAATAGGAAAAGGAGGATTACATGGCAGATATCGACAAAAGGATGACGCTCAAAGAAGCGGTAGCAAAATTCATCCATGATGGCGATGTAGTATACTATGGGGGCTTCCAGATCATGGTCCCCATGGCCCTGACTCACGAAATCATCAGGCAGAAGAAGAGGCACCTTACTACCATCGAATCTTCGACGGACGTGGGTGGTCTGGACCTTATGGTGGGTGCCGGCTGTGTGTCGGAAATTCACTCTGCCTGGATCATGAACTGGTACGTGAAGGCCCCCTATGCCGTTCGCCGGGCATTCAATCAAGGTCACCTCAAGAGGTATGACATCTCTAACTTCGGCGCCACCACCGCGATGATGGCAGGTTTTATGGGCATTCCCTTCATGCCCATCCTGGGAAATATCGGGTCGGATATGCAAAAACACAACATAAACGATCTCAGGGTAATAGAAGATCCTTTCACCGGCAAGAAGGTAAATGTTGTGCGCGCCTGGCGTGCCGATGTGGGGATCATCCACGCACAGAAGGCCGACCGTCTTGGCAATGTGATATCTTATGGAACCCGGGGTGTCACCGACGAATTCGGCGCCAACGGAACAACGCGTGGTGTCATCGTTACGGCCGAGGAGATTGTGGAGCCGGAGGTAACCAGATCTGATCCGGACCGCGTGATTGTTCCCTACTTCAAGACCCTGGCCGTTGTCCACTGCCCGTATGGTGCCCATCCCTCGGCATGCCGCGGCTACTACGGCCTGGACATCCGCTTCTCTCAGTATCAGGGGAGATATGAGCGGTACGCAGACCTCCTGCCCGCCTTCCTCGATGAATGGGTATACGGCTGCAAAGACCACGCCGCGTACATAGAAAAATATAAATCGAAATTCGGCCAGAAAGGCCTGGACCTGCTGAAACCCAAGCTCGGCTTTACGCCGAGCCCAAAACTGGGTGTCGATTACGGTTACCATGATCCGACATGCTGGAAGGGTGTGCCCATGTACACGGATGACCGGCTGAAGGCTTACGAAGAAGCGCTCGCCGCGAAGAAAGGGGGTAAGTAATTATGGCTGATTATAAACTGACAGAACTTATGACAATCCGCGCTGCCAAAGAAATTACAGACGGAGAGGTTGTCTTCATAGGAGTGGGACTGCCAATTATGGTGGCCGCATATGCCTTTGCCACCCACGCCCCCAACATGATTATGTTCACCGAGGGCGGCGCCATTCGGGCGACACCTCCTCAGGCCCTTGCGATCACCGTGGATGACCCTGCTGCTTTCCTCGGGGGCGATGCAACGTTCGGTATGCTGGCCACCATGGCCGCGCTGCAGCGCGGCGAGGTCGACCTTGCCTTCCTCGGCGGCGCCCAGATCGACAAGTACGGCAACATCAACTCGACGGGAGCAGGGGACTGGTCCAAGAAGGAAAGCTTCACCTACTTTGCCGGAAGCGGTGGCGCGAACGATATGGCGACTTCAGGCAAAAGGACCGTTGCCATTATGCCCCAGGATAAAAAGAAGTTCGTCGAAAAATGTGAATACATTACCACTCCCGGCTACCTCGGTGGCCCGGGAGAACGCGAGAAACTCGGCATGATCGGTGGGGGGCCGAACTGTGTGATCAGCACCATGGGCGTCTACAGGTTCGATGAAGACACCAAGGAGATGTACCTGGCCGAGTTCTTTCCCGGCCAGTCCGTGGAGAAGGTCAAGGCCGCCTGCGCATGGGATCTCAAGGTATCGCCCAATGTCGTGGAGACCACTCAGCCGACCGAGAAAGATATTAAGATCCTCAGAGATCTTGACCCGACCGGTTTCTATCTTGGATAGTTATTAGGAAAGAGAAACCATACAAATAACGTAAGAGAGCGGTGTTTTTCTCTGCACCGCTCTCTTTTAGGGATATTTACCTGATAAGAATCTGATTGAGGTCCTCACAAAGAGGCCATTTCAGCATCGGCAATTATTCCCTCTCATTAAAAAGCGTTCCGGCGACTTGCGCGCAGTTGCAGGAAATGCGTGCGCAAGACACGAGAAGTGTGGATTGGGCTGCAACAACCGGTCTCTAGACTCGTGACTGACGATGCCGGCCACGCACCGTCGGATATCCTGCAGGTGGTATGATGCAACAAAAGATCATAGAGGCAAACTTGCAAAATAACAGCCGCAATAAAATGGAGGAAAGATACCTCAAGTATCGGCACTATTATGCAGGGATTGACATTTCCGGCTTCGGCGGATATGGAAAGGCCGTCTATTCACCTCTCTTGCCTGTGTTTGATCGCTGTTATAAAAGGAAGTCTCTCCATGATGTCCCCCCCAATATCACCTTTCTGGAAGACAGGGCATATCTTGTCGAGCATTCGGATTACAAAAAGGAAAGGGGAGGTGCGATCAGCTTTCATATAAAAGTGATGGCCCTCAGCATGATTGGGCTCATTATGAATCACAACAGTGATGTGATCTCGAGACAACTCCTGGAGGCCATAGTGATTGATATTTCTAGGCACACCAAATCCTACGATTACGCCTCGTGCTTTTGCTTTTCGATAACCGTCAAGATGTTTATCGATATGCTGAAGGAGGAATTTTCTCATTTCGGAAGTCCGGTGACGGATCTATCGTTTTATGATTTTGCCAACGAGGAAACGGTAGCGCCAAAACCAGAGCCGGTCATCAGCGTCCTCTAATGGACGTGCCCATCTCTCCATCATAAAATCTCTCACCTTCTATCAAAAAGGTACACTACAAATAACAATGTTCTCAATAGGTTCCTTGACGATAAAGAAGCAAAAATGTTAAATGATCTTAAGGAGTGCCAAGTATGTATCTGCACCAAGTTGAGGTTGGTCATATGGCCGTATTCGCCTATATTGTGGGCGACCCGGAAACAGGCGAAGGCCTGGTAATAGATCCGGCAGCAGCCGTGGACGGCATCATTAAAGCCGCGAAAGAGAACAATATCAGGATCAAATACATCGTTAATACACACGGGCATGTGGACCATATGACAGGGAATGCGGAGATGAAAACCAAGACGGGCGCGCAGATTATCGTCCACAAGGATGATGCCGAACTGCTCATGTTCACACCAGCCGCTGTCTTCAGACTGCACGGCGCCGAGCGATCACCGTATCCGGATATCATCGTGAATGACGGCGATGACATCAGGGTGGGAAACATTTCCCTCAAAGTCATCCATACACCGGGACATACGCAGGGCGGCATATCTCTTTATACAGAAGGGTATGTCTTCACAGGGGATGCCCTTTTTGTGGAGGCTGTGGGAAGGACCGATTTTCCTGGAGGGTCTTGGCTGGTTCTGCGCCATTCAATAATGGAAAAGCTCTTCACATTGCCTGATGACACAAAGGTGATGCCAGGCCACAACTACGGGAGGATGCCGTCGTCCACCATAGGGCACGAGAAGATGTATAATCCATACCTGAGATAGGTACCAACCCTCCTTATACTGGCAGAGAGGCCGACAGTAAAGGCAGGATCGCCATCATGTCGCCGATGATCTCTTCGGCTATGGCGGGGAGCTTTTCATTGAGATCTATCGATAGACTCTCATCGAAGGTTACTTCACTACCTATTTCGACACCGTAGACTGCGGCAAGGCGAGGCATCTCAAAGCCGCATTGCACGCCGAGTTCCATAAGCTCAAAGATATTTAAGCCGTGCGAGGTAAAGAGATGCAGCGTGCCGCAGCGGTCATCTGCGCCGATCTTCTTGAGTTCTCCCATCTTTCCTTCTTTCGTGGTCATGGCATCGATGATGAAGATAGTATCGTAGCCCATGATTAAGTCGAAGAGGGAAAGGCCGATCATGGCGCTTGCTGCGACATCCGCCCCGCGGATTTTGTTCCGGAGCATTTCGGCGAGCGCCAGACCCACTCCGTCATCCGACAGGATGGGATTGCCCATGCCAAGGATAAGAGTCTTCATTGTCAATTCAGTCCTCCGACATCCCTCGTTTCATAAAGAAACGAAATATGCATCTTTCAATACCTCCCATCTATCATCGGCTTATTTCCCTGATCACTCTTCCTTCGTGATCTCTAATCTTTACCTGGAGCGGCATTGTGCCGGGCAGTGAGTGGGTGGCGCAGGAGAGACAGGGATCGTAGGCCCGAAACGCCATTTCCACCATGTTCAGGAAGCCCTCCTTTACGTCCGGGCCGTGGACAAATTCCTGGGCGGCCTTCTTTACGGACAGGCAGATGGGGGCGGCATTATTTTGCGTAGCCACGATGAGGTTGACTTTCGTGAGTATGCCTTCGTCATCGGTTTCGTAGTGGTGGAAGAGTGTTCCCCGGGGCGCCTCCACACATCCCACGCCCTTGTTTTTGAGCTTGAGATTCATGTTTCTGATATCTTTGCTGGTGAGCCGTGGTTCATCCGCGATGATCACATTATTCTCCGCGGCCTGAAGCGCGCAGATGAGCCGTGCCCAGTGCGTGGCGAGCGTGTGATGAGCGGGCTTGCCTCCCAGGGTATCGAACATGATCTCCGCTTCTTTTTGCGCAAGCGGGGTCTGCATGGCGCTGGCTACGTTGAGCCTGGCGAGCGGCGCGACACGGTATAGCGACGTACCGTTGCCTTCCGTGAGCCCCTGCCAGCCAAGCTGTCTTAAGTGGTTGAGTCTGATGTATGTCCACGGCTCCACCCATTCACCGATATGCTGGTCATAGTCGCGGGGATGGAATCTCACGTATTCTTTGCCTTCAGGGTCGATGACCTTGACCGTCCCGTCATAAAAGACAGCCCTGTCGTTCTCATCCACCAGGGCCATGTAATAAGTCTTCAGCTTATAGGCATCGTTCAGGATCAGATCCACGTAGGACTTGTTTGTGAGAACTACATCCTTGAAGAGCTGAATGGCGAATTTGGCGAAGTCGAGAGAAAATACGGCGGTGTCTTTGACCCATTTCCGGTCCTGCTCGGTAAATCCCCTCGGTACGCCACCGGGCAACCCGCCTTCCGGGTGCGGCGCCTTGGTGAAGATATGCCGGATGATGTCCCGGTTTCTCTTTCTGACCTCAATGACCTTGATGCCTATTTCCTTGCCCACCTTGCCGATAACGCCGAGGATGTTTCGCTCTTTCGGATCGGCGTGTGGACCAACGACAAAATCGGGCGCCGCGAGGAAGAAGAAGTGTATGTAATGGTCCTCAATATAGAAGGCATTGAATTCGAGTTCCCTGATCAGCCTTGCCGCCGGGGTGGGCTCAACACTGTAAAGGTCGTCGAGTGCTTTGGTGGCAGCCATGTGGTGCGCTGAAGGGCAGACGCCGCATATATTCGGTACGATTCTCGGCATCTCCTCTGCGGGTCTGCCGAGGCAGAAACGCTCAAACCCCCGCAGTTCGGCCACCTGCCAATAGGCATCCTTTACGTCGCCTTTCTCATCGAGAAGCAATTCTATCTTCCCGTGTCCTTCAAGCCTGGTGATCGGGTCTATGGTTATTTTTCGCGCCATGATTATTTCTCCTTTTTGTTGCTCTTTCGTTTCAGCGACGCCGAAGGGAGACTGAAGCGGTAACAGTAGCCTGCCAGGTCGGCAATACCTTCGATGACTTTTCCGGCCTCCGCCTCACTTTCTGCGCCGATGAGCGAGGCCAGTCCGGAGATTAACTTCGCACCCGCGTCATCCACACCGTCAACAGGACCGAAGCAACCTCTGCAGGGAATATTGGTTCTGATGCATGTTTCGCCGCACCCTGAGCGGATCGCGGGCCCTGCGCAGAGAACGCCCTGTGCCAGGAAACACTGGTCGTCTTTCGCTTCAATCTCGTGTATCCTTTTAAACTCCGAAATTTCCATCCTCAGCGGCTTGGATTTGTTCCGTGGACAGGCGTCGCACAAGGGCTTAGTCGGTGCGAGCGTCGCGCCTCTGGGAGGCAGCTTGTCTTCCAGGACGGCAAAGACCGCGTTTGCTATGAGTTCCGGCGGCGGCGGACATCCCGGCAGATAGTAGTCCACGTGGATAATATCGTGGAGCGGATATACGCGGTCAAAGAATTCCGGCAGCGTCAACTTGTTTCCGTTGACTTTAGTTTCAGTCTGGGGCCTGTTTTTATTCGGGTTCACCACTGTCGGCGCATCCTGGTAGACCCAGTTGAAAATTTCCTCTTTTGAAATAAAATTCGCCAACCCCGCGGTTCCTCCAAAGCAGGCGCAGGCGCCAAAGGCCAGTACAAGCTGGGATTTTTCCCGGAGGAGCTTGGCCATCTCTTCCTGTTCTGAATTACGCACGGACCCATGAAGGATGGAGAGGGCTATCTCACCCTTCTTCATCTTGCGGATGCTTTCGTACTTGAAGTCTAAGGCGACAGGCCACAGCACGATATCCACGGCATCGGCGACCGTTAGAATCACTTCGTTCAGATCCACTATGGCCTCATCGCAGCCGGCGCAGGATGCGAGCCAGTAAATTGCTACCTTGGGTTTCTCTGCCATATTTTCCTCCAATCTTCCCTTTTGCTCCTTATACGTAAACTTACCCAAATCACACTGCAACCGAAAGGGGCCCCAAACTCTCAATCTCTTTTTTCATTTCTTCGATGAAGACAGGGATTTTCGTGCCTTCCGGGTCAAGGCTCAGCGCAATCTTGAGACGTCTGGGCTCGATGCCGAATTCTTTGAGCGTCTTGCGTAATAGAAGCACCCTCTTTCTTGCCTGGTAGTTGCCAGTCTGAAAATGGCATTCCTTATCGGGGCAGCCTAATATAAGCACTCCGTCTGCCCCTTCCTTGAAGGCATCTATGATATGCGTGGCGTCCACCTTGCCGCTGCAGGCCACCGGAATAAGGTTTATCAGCTTCTTGGCATAGCCGTTACCGCTCAGATAGCCCCACCCGAATTTACAGGAGAAGCATACAAGTTTGGGGGTGAACTCCTTCATATTATCCTCCTCGTGACTATTTTCGTAAAACCCATTCATCAGAATAGTTGCATTTCCCTTGAGATTATCATGTCACAGTATGCTGCCTGTGAACAAATGTGGTGGGCATCCTTCCGGCGCCCACTGGGCAATAAGTTCTGCGTCTAATTGAACGCCTGCTTCATCCCCAAAGAAGATAATCCCATCCGACTGCTGATTTAGATAATCGACGAATAATCTTCTTTTTACCGAAGCTGCCTTCTCATACTTCTTACGGGCCAATTTCACAGGGGTGTCGATCGCGTGAAGCCAGTTAATCAGCTGAGTGCGTCCTATAACGATCCCATGTCTCTCTTTCAGGTACCTTCTGACCAGGGGATTGTCCCAGCGCGACTGCATGTATCCTTGATTCATCGGTGACTGAATTAATGTCTTTTTCAGATCTTCTGCGATATCAGCCGTTAGCTGGCATGGGCGGCCGAGATGCTGGTCCTCGAGCCCCTTTGTGCCTTCCGTGTTTATCCTTTTTACAAGATTATAGATACCCTGCCGGGACATCTTGCGCCGGCGACTTAGGTGATCTATAGGCACTTTATCAATGACACCCTGCAAAATAGCTATCCTCAATCCCACACGACCATGGCATTGTCGCGATAAATATTCATCCAAAGAAGCATGTGTAATCTCAGGATGCGTAATCATAAGTTTAGATGTTGCCATATTCTCAACTCCGTCTCATTTGAATTCTGAAATAATGATCCTTAAAACGAAGCATAGACTTCGGCGATACGTTCTTCCATATCGGAGCCTATCAGTTCTCTTGCGCCGGCCGGGCAGGATGATACGCACATGCCGCAGGCCTTGCATCTGAATATGTCGGTGGCGGATACCAGGTGGCCGCCCTGCTCCTTGAGATAGGCCGCTCCGTAATGGCAGGATGATAGACATATCCCGCACCCGCTGCACAGGTGCTCGTGAACAACAACGGAGGGCAGTTCGTCCTGCATACCGATGGATATGCAGGCCTTGCACGAGACGCAGGGGCCGCAGCAGAGACAGCGCCTTGCCTCCTCGATGGCCTCTTTGAGGGTAAACCCTTTCTCGAACATCTGGAAGTGTACGCGCTTCTCTGCCGGTATCCATACCACCTCGGGCTCAGACCTGTAATCTTCATCCTTGAGCTGTGGTATCTCGAATGCCTCAAATTCTTTTTTTCTGCCGGCCCTGACATCAATTCCCTTGAGATAACGCTCAATGGACTCCGCCGCCTCCTGGCCTTCCCGCATGGCATCCACCATAAAGCCGACCCTTCGCACGTCGCCACCTATAAAGACCCAGTCTTTGTTGCTGCTCTGAAGCGTGAGAGGATCCACAGCCAGCCGTCCATTTTCATCCAAGAGGCCTTCTCCCTGGAGAAACTCTCTATCCGGTCCCTGACCGACGGTGATGATAAGGGCATCGCCGTCTATAGTGACGGTTTTTCCGGTGTCGAATTCCGGATTGAACCTGCCATCTTTATCGAAGACGCTCGTGCATTTAGGGGATACTATGCCTGTGAATCTTCCTTCCTCGCCCAATATCTTGCTTACGCCGCGGGAGTATATGGTCCTTATGCCTTCTTCCCAGGCGCCCCGGATTTCCTCATGATCCGCGGGAATACCGTCTTTCGAGGACTTGTCCTCTGATTCGAGGGCCACCAGGGTGACGTCTCCACCGAGTCTCTTAGCTGATCGCGCCGCATCAAAGGCCACATTGCCGCCGCCTATGACGATAACCTTTTTGCCGCCCAAGTAGTCTTTCACAAGGATGCCGCGACTTACCTCATACAGGAACGTCTGCCCATACATGACGCCGTCCAGATCCTGGTTCTCCACCATTTCCCGACCAAAGGTAAGAACTCTCGGCGTGGGCGTTCCTTTGGCGATAAACACTGCCTTGTACCCGTCCTTCCTCAGTTTATCGAGGGTGAGATTCCCCTCTCCGATCCTGGAATTGTATCTTACTTCTACGCCAGCGACCCTCAGCATGTTTTCTATGACTCTCTGAAGCACAATTTTTGGCAGGCGATAGTGGGGAATCAGCCAGAGCGCCCCTCCCAGTCTGCCTGAAGACTCGAAGATAGTTACTCTGTAGCCTTTTCTGCCGAGGTGAAAGGCGCACATCAACCCGCCCGGGCCTCCGCCTATGACAGCTACGTTTCCCTTGTCCTTAACGATGTCGTATTCTTTTTTTTCATCGAGGTGGTCTAAGAAATAGTCGGATACAAACCGCTTCAAGAGTCTCCTTCTGATGGAACCTCCCTTGCTCTGGTAATTACAACCCAACTCGCATATACCGCAGACATAGCCGCACACAGGGAAAAGCGGATTGTTCTCAAAAAGATAGTCCCCGATCTGGATCAAACCTTCTTTGGCCTGCTTGATATCTTCCGGCAGCAGAGAGATGAGAACGTTTGTGCGCTGGATATCCTCATTGATGGGACATCGCTCCTGACAAGGTGCGAGACACTGCTTGATGGCAGGCTCTACAGACGCCTCTCCCTGGATGGTGGTCTTCCACATGGTGATCCCTCCTCAAAAATTTTTCCGCACCTGTAGACCGCTTCCGTAAGTTATCTACCATTCTGTCATTTCGAGTGAAATGAAATGACATCCTTTAGGACGACATGGTATGAAGGATGCGATCTGCCAATCAGAATGTATACTTAACAATTAGCAATACCGATGCCATATGTTTTTGTTAAATGATTTTAAATAGATATGAAGCTTGAGATGCATCTTTGCCCTTGTTCAGGGGTAATATTACCCCCACCTGGGGGTCTTATTACCCGCCAGAAACTGTGTCGTAATGCCTACTTGTCATTGCCATGGCTACTGACAAAGGTAGGGCGCTGAAACCGTAATATTGATGCGTGAGGCTAGGCCGTAATCGTCAAGATAATAAATGAACTCCTTGACAAGAAATTTCGAATTTGTTTAACTGCCGAGCAGGTGATGGAGTTCGCCTGTAAATAAACCGCCTTTAAGGCTGATAACTCCTTCCGGCTTCTTCCTGGGGGAGTTTTTTTATGTCTGATACAATCAACCATGATTCAGTGAGCCGAGTACAGGACGTTTCACAACAATCGCTGAAAAACGTTCGTGACCTCTGCTCCAGATTCTCCATTCTTTCCCTGAACCGCCAGATAGAGGCCTGCGAGAAACTGGTTATCCAGAGCCCGCCCATTGATGTGGCAATTCTCGGCCAGTTCAAGGCAGGCAAGAGTTCCTTCATCAATAGTCTTATCGGCAAATCCGTTCTTCCCGTTGGCGTAATACCGGTTACCACGGTTATTACCCGCCTTCAATTTGGGGAAAGAGAACAAGCCGTTGTCAGGTATTTCGACGGTAGCGCATCGGAGATCGGCATTAACGATATTGAAGCTTTTACCTCGGAAGCCGAAAATCCATCCAATAAGAAAAACGTAGAGGTTGTGGATATTGAACTTCCGTCTCTCAGGGATTACGCAGGTCTGCGATTGGTGGATACCCCCGGCTTGGGAAGTGTATTCAAATATCATGTGGAAACCTCTGAAAATTGGCTTCCCCAAGTGGGGACCGCCATACTTGCCGTCAGCTCCGACCGCCCCCTTTCAGGTAACGACGTGCAATTGATTCGGGAGCTCATGCAGCACACGCCGAATATAGTCATACTCCTGACAAAAGCTGACCTTCTCTCACGGGAACAGCAGAACGAAGTCATAGAATTTTTTGAGCGAACGCTTCAGCGTGAATTAAATAAGCGGTTGCCGATCTATATATACTCGACCCGTGTGAAGACAGAGAAATACAAGGATCGATTGGAAGAAAGCCTTCTTTTCAAGCTATCGCTAAACCGTGATTTCGAGTTCAGGAAAATCCTCCAGTACAAGATGCAGTCCCTGATAAGAGGTTGTCTCGGCTATCTCGATATCGCCCTGAAGATGTCTTTGCGGGCTGACCTTGACCGTGAGAATCTTCATAAACAGATCTTCGATGAAAAAGTTAATTTCGACCTCATCCGTGAGGAACTTACCATCATTGCCCGCGAGAACCAGAGACAAACGCGAACCCTAATGATGAACTACCTTGATAATTTTCAGAGACCTCTCAGGAAGAAACTCTCTCTGGATTTGGAAAAGGAGCTTTCCACGTGGAAAGTGAATCTCTGGAAACTCACCCGGAGATATGAAGAATGGCTCGCAGACCGCATGACGGAAGAGATGATGCATATCTCCAAAACAGAGCATAGACATTTCTATGGCACTCTCAACAAGGCTCACGCCAGTTTATCCAGATCAATTGAATCCTTCAGGAATCTTTTGGATAAAAATATCGAAAAGGTTCTTGGTGTGAGACTGGCTGAAGCGGACTGGAGAATTGAGGTATCAGAACCCGATCACCCTGACATCAAGACGATAAGATCATTTGACTTCCATTTCGATCTCATCTGGTTTCTTATCCCCATGTTTATCTTCGGGGGACTTTTTGAGAAGCATTTTGTCAGCGAGATTCCCCGTGAAGTGGAAGCCAATATTTCCCGTCTTGCCGCCCAGTGGGAGGACCGCATCAACAGGGCAATCGAAGAAATGCGAAAACAGGCGATTGATTACGTAAAAGAGGAACTCTCCACCATAGACGCCTTGTTATCGAAGACGCATGGTCAAACAGATGAGATCAACGAGACCATTCAAAAACTCAATGAAGGATTGCAGGACTTAATAGCTTAACCTGGCAATAGGTCATTGAGGGTTTAGGCGGAACCATGTCGTGCCGGGATTTTTTGATAATTCATTGAAAAGGGGAATATAGATGGAAAAGGAGAAGGGCTGTGTATTTTGCGACATCGTAGCGGGCAAGGCCGAAGCATATAAGATTTATGAAGACGAGCATTCCATCTGCATACTGGATATCCACCCTTTCACAAAGGGTCACTGCCTGGTAATTGCAAAGCGGCATGTCCAGTGGTGGCACGAACTCTCCGATGAAGAAAACACAAGCCTTTTTAAGGTGGCGAAGGTTGTCGCCAACCGGATGATGGACAAATTCCATCCCGACTTCATCTTTCTCTATGCGCGTGGCAGAAGAATTCCGCATACCCATCTTTTTTTGATCCCGACTTACAGCGGTGATGTACTCGACCGTTTTTTCAACGCCCTGGAAAATTTTCAGGAATCACCACAGGAGCTGGCAAGACTCAAGGAGCCGCAAGCCATGGCTGAAGCAGCGAAAGTAATAGGACAAGGTTAGAAGGAACTGCGAGCAGATTGCACTCTTTATAATCGATGCAGGCATTTAACTATATCTTGCACCGCAAGTATTATGAGTTAAAGCTGAGATAGCAAAATGTGCCAAACAAATCAGAGCGAGAGATACCCGTCAGGGGCAAGGCTGGTTGCCAGCATCACCATGTTTATGTCACGATGCTCAGTCCAGGTCTCTGCCTGTCTGTTTGTAACGTCAAGCCAATACGCCTCAATCATGTTACTGAGCGGTGTGTAGCGCATCAGATTTTCCGTCTGCGAGTGCAGGCGATTTAGCATGATGAAACTGCGCGGAGCCTGCTTAATCCGTCCCGGCAATTTCTCAATTGCATGTAATCCGATAGACAATCCCAGCTCCCGAAATGCAAGGCGGTAATCGGCAGGAAGCCTCAATGAATTCCTTCTTTCATAGGATCGCAGGCCGATCAGAGAAGAATCCAGGAGGTCATTCAGAAGCTCTGCCTGCCCGATATCTTCGGTCATTATCAGTTGGGCCAGTTTGTACGTGGCACTTAAGAGTTCGCCCATGCCGAGAGGATCGTCCGTTGCCCAATTCTTTCCTTCACAGATATCGGCCATATCTGCGATCTCCCTGCTGAGGTCGAAGTCTGCCGAATTCCTGGAATCTTTTGCCGCCATATGCTGAAGCTCCAGGTATGTGATGAGTCCGTCGAGAGGATCGTGATGCCCCATCGACGGCACAAGCGGACGCGAGAGGTCAATGCTCATTTTCCAGAACATGCGTTTCGGGTCACCGGACGATGGAAGATAAGTAAACCCTACGTGTACCCTTTTTGCAAGCTCAAGCGCCCATCTATTGTAGATTGAATCTCCGGTAACCCGGCTTACACGATTGAGGGCGTGCATCCATTTCGTCAGGTAATGATAGTATTGCCCGTCCCTATCCCATTCCAATTGTTCATCATAAGGTTCATCAGCTCTGCGTTCGTGCATGCCCTTGCCGATTCTCAGCCCGTTTTTTGTGGGGTGCGCTCTGCCCTCTTGTTCCTCGAGACCACTGATCCAGCCGGTTCTCGGGTCATCGTCACGGTGTCGTCCCAGTATATCATGAACCTGATCGACGAGTTGCAAAGCGAGGCGCCTGTATTGCTCATCATTCGTTTGCCGATAAAGTTCAAGGAAGTTGCAGACGGCGAAAGCATCCGTCCATAAGTAGCGCCGCGCCGCTTCCCTGGACGATGACAGTCCGGTAAGATGGGCAAATTCCATCATGATTTCCCGGACCACAGCCCCGCCTGTATTTTGCTCCATCTCTTCACCATACCCATCTATCATTCTCGCGCAGAGCCTGCCTCTCTTCGTGACTCATTTCCCTTGCTCAGGGTCAATCATTCTAATTTTTTTCTTTCTCTTTGCCTTGAAAAGGGACAAGTCTCATTGAGTCAAGAAACTATTCCCTTAGAACTCTGAGTCAAGATTTTCACTCAAACATGAAATGATCCTTGTTTGCATCTTCGGGCTTGCTCTCGAGTTCTGCAATAACCTGGGCGCCTAACAGAAGTATTATCGCTGCCGCTTCTATACCGAGAAGGAACACAACCGTCGATGCCAGAGAACCGTAAATTATATTTACGAAGGATATGGACGTGTAATACCAGACGACGACGCGACGGGTTATCTCCCAGAGAATCGTGGCTGCCAATCCTCCGATCAGCGCGTGATGAAATGTTATCCGCCCCACAGGCATGACGAGATACAGAGAGGTGAACATAAGAACTTCACCAATTAACCCCGACCAATAGAATGCAATTCTGGACGTGCCTTCAAAGCTCCAATTCCAGCCTAAGAGCATGAAGTGCCTGTTTTCGATGGCCTCTAATGCTCCCGCAAATAATGACACAAAGAATATGCCAAGGCCAATCAATAAAATATACACAAAAGGAATAATGGCTGAAATCATAAAGTTGCGGCGCTGGATTCTAATGCGGTGGTGAAATATGACCGAGATTGCATTCTCAAGCACCGTGAAGGCTATGGAGCTGAAAAACAGCATGATCAGTATGCCGATAACACCGATTACATTGCGGTGCACAATGAATACCCGCACCTGTTCGGTCAAAGTCGATGCATATCCCGGCATCGCCATTTCCAGGTATGTAGATAGGGTGAGAAACAGCTGTTCCTGTTCTATAAAGTGCGACAGGACAATCAAAGTGAGTATCGACAGAGGAACGATCGACAGAAGAGTGTAATAGGCAATGGCACCGGAAAGCAGTATGCCCTGGTTCTGTCTGAAACTGCGTAATACTTTAAACACGAAGCTCGCAAACTGCGGCAATGCCCTTATTGATTTTTGAAATTTGTTGACCATGGACAAGATGTTACGTGAAGAATATATTTACCTTTTAATCTCCATCCGGCTTCATAAAAACATTACGGGAGGGCGCCGCAAATCACGGAAATCTCAATTGACGCATCCCTTGGCAATTGGTCCACTTGAACTGTTTCCCGGGCAGGGAGGATATCGTCAAAATATCTGCCATAGATCTCATTGAATTTTCCAAAGAGACAGAGGTCTTTAAGGAAGACTGATGCTTTCAGAACATTCTTCAGGCTCATGCCGCTTGCTTCAACCACAGCCTTGAGATTTTCCAGAACGAGTATCACCTCGGCCTCGAAGTTCCCCGTTAATAATTCACCCGTCTTGGGATCAATGGGGATCATCCCGGAAACGAACAGCAGATCGCCGTACCTTACTGCTTGCGCATAAGGGCCGATTGCCTTTGGGGCATCGGGAGTGCTTATTATTTTTTTCTCTGATGCGGTATTCATATCCGGCCTCCGTCCATACAAGACGATTATAATATCTCGACATCATCCCTTCTGAACATCTAACAGCCTGAGCATCTCGGTCATATCTGTCGTCTGGTTGTGACAGGCGAAATTCGTGCAGACATAAGCTGTGGCCATATTATTCACATGTTCGAGGTCTTTCGTAAAAGGCGCTATGTTGACTATATCAGAGGATTCATCCTCCGGAGGGCGAAGAAGAATAACTGCGTTGGGAATAAAATGCTCTCTTAGCCCACGTAACATTCGCTCCGTATCATCTTCTTTGGGCCTGCCAGCAACCACGATTTCATAAGATGGATATAGCAAAAAGCCCAGGGCCATCATGAACTGGGTATGGCCCAAAGGCACTCGGCCGACATAACCCGCAAGGGCGCGGCTGATATCCGCGGCCCGTGCTTCCAGTTCTGTGTTCCCCGTAAGTCTGGAAAGACGGACGAGATTTAACATGGCAACGGAATTTCCCGAGGGAATGGCGCCGTCATAGCTCTCCTTCTCGCGGATAATCAAATCTTCGCCGTCATCTGGCGTGAAATAGTAGCCGCCGTGTTCCTTATCCCAGAAGTGTTTCGTTAAATCCGCTTGTAGCCTCAATGCCGTCTTCAGAAATGAAGCATCAAATGACGCCTCGTAACACTCTATCAGTCCCCAGATCAAAAAGGCATAGTCATCGAGATTGGCCATGATGGCAGACTCTCTCTCGCGGTGCCTGTGATAAAGTCTTCCATCGACCTCACGCATATTATCCATGATGAATTTTAAGGAGTTCTGCGCTGCTTTGAGGTAAACCTTGTCACTGAAAACCTGCGCCCCTTTCGCCAGAGCAGCGATCATGAGGCCGTTCCAGTCCGTCAGGATCTTATCATCTTTGTAGGGACGGACACGTTTGTCACGGGCAGAAAACAGCGAAAGCCGTGCCGCAGAGAGCCTGTGACGGAGCGACTCTTCTGAAATTCCCAGAGATGGAGCAAGTTCATGGGCGGGCTTCTTGATGTGAAGAATGTTGTGGCCGATCATTTCTCCCGTTAACTGATCGACAAAATTTCCCGCCTTTTCCACCTGAAACACCTTCATTATCAGCTCCGCTTCGGATGGTCCCAGCAACTCTCTGATCTCGTCTTGTGTCCAGAAGTAGAATTTCCCCTCTTCACCTTCGCTGTCCGCATCCTCAGCTGAGTAGAAAGCGCCTGACCGCGACTTCATATCTCTAAGTACATAGGCAAATATTTCACAGGCTGTTCTTTTGAAGAATTCGACTGCCGTCGCCTGATACGCCTCCGTATAGGCCATGGCCAGCAATGCCTGGTCATAAAGCATCTTTTCAAAATGAGGCACCAGCCACCTCTCATCAGTGCTATACCGATGGAAGCCGAAGCCAACGTGATCATAAATGCCGCCGCAGCGCATGGCACTGAGTGTCCGTACAACCATCTCCAGTGCCTTTGTCTCACCGTTCCACTTCCAGTAACGCAAGAGAAAGAGCAATTGGTGGGGAGTGGGAAATTTAGGAGCCTGCCCGAATCCCCCATATTTTTCATCATAGAGTCCCGCGAGCCCTTCGTATGCTTCCCGGATAATATCTTTCGTCAGAGCCTCGCCCCTAATTTCTGACGTCTTCTGGCGCATGGAGAATACTATTTCATCGGCTGATTTCAAAATGTCATGATAACGTTCTTTCCATATCTCCTTGATTCTGGGCGTCATATCCAGCAGGCCGATTCTGCCGAAGCGGCTTTCCTTGGGAATATACGTAGCAGCGAAGAAGGGTTGCCTGTCAGGCGTCATCACAATGGTGAGCGGCCATCCTCCAGCCCCTGTCATCATCTGGCAGGCGTTCATGTAAACCTTGTCGATATCGGGCCGCTCTTCACGATCAACCTTGATGCAGACGAAAACATCATTGAGGAGTCTCCCGATTTCCTGATCTTCAAAGGATTCATGGGCCATGACGTGGCACCAGTGGCATGTCGAATACCCTATGGAGAGAAAAACTGGCTTATTCTCAGTACGGGCTTTATCAAATGCCTCCCCGCACCATGGGTACCAGTCAACGGGATTATAGGCGTGCTGGAGCAGATATGGGCTCTTTTCATGGATCAGGCGGTTTGGAATATTGCCGATCGCTTTTTCCGAGGTGCTCATAAATGATATTCCTATTATTCCGTGGGTGAAGGAGCTTTCTCCGCATCTTGGTGAATGCGAATGACTTCTGTTGAGACCTTACCGTCCTTCACTCTGACGACAATGAAATGATAAGAATGCTCACCAAAAGGAACATTAATATGGAGCGGAGCAGCAGCGCCCCCTGTGATTATATATTTCACGCCCTTTACTTCATCCTGAGCATAGAGATGCAGGTGGCTGAAAAAAGCCACGGATACTTTCTGTTCCGACACGATCTGCTTGAGCCTGTCTGCCCCCTTCGTGAAGCAGTGTTTGTGTTGCCATCTCTGGGTTTCCGGCGGTATATGCATAATTACAAATTTATATTTCCTTTTTGCCGTCAGTTGTTCCTCCAGGTATTGCAGCTGCGTCGGAGTCAACTCATACAGAGAGTTGTCAAGGGCGACAATCCGCATGCTGAGTTTCTTCAAATCCAAAACATAATTTAGCGGGCCTATCTTTTCCTGAAATATTTGTTTGCCATGCGGACTCTTGACATTGTTCGTCAGTTCATGATTGCCAATGACCACAAAGATCGGCGTGTCGGGCAAAGAGCTTTCCGCTATATCGAGAAAGTGGTTAAATTTTTTCTCCCTGCCTGTAAAGACTGTGTCCCCGCCGTGCAGGATGAAAAGAGGCCTCAGTTTGCCCGCCGCAGAAAGTATTTTCTTGAATATTTCATCATTGTCCCTGCTATCGCCCAGAACGACAAACATAAAATCATCGGGCAACGTAGTCTGAAGATTGCTTTCAAGTTTCTGTAGCGATCGTTCGTAGAGGGTCGATGAATAACTCGCCAAGGGCCAAGCGATGCCAAGCACAATAAGGGGCAATACTAATAGGAAAATCAAATGGCAGCGGCGTGGCATTATTATTGTTCAAACCTCGCAAATACCGATATAGAAATAAGGACAGCGCCCATAGTTGTATCCGTACATCTGGTCCAGAAGGGGTATCCCGGAGCGCGGCTGGACCCGCAGACAAGGAATCGTGTGGAAGATTTTACTTCATCAATGCCTCTGCAGCCTGAACTACATGTTCTGCGGTAACGCCGAATTTTTCATAGAGAACTTTATAAGGTGCGCTGGCGCCGAAGCTGTCCATTCCCACAACTGCTCCATCGAGTCCCACATAGTGCTCCCAGCCAAGTTTTATTCCTGCCTCCACGGCAACTCTGACTTTGACGTCCGGAGGCAGTACATGATTGCGATATTCGGATGGTTGACTATCAAAGATTCTCCAGCTCGGAAGAGATACAACCCTTACACGAAAGTCAGACGACAGACGTTTCCCCGCTTCCAGGGTGATCGATACTTCTGACCCGGTTCCGATCAGGATCATATCGGGCTTGCCGGGAGCTGATTCCCAGAGGATGTACCCGCCGCGCCGGAGACCGCCAGCAGGTGCAAGCTCGGTCCGGCTCAGGACTGGCAGATTCTGACGGGTAAAGATCAGCGCAGTAGGGCCATCATGTTTAAGGAGCGCGGCCTTCCAGGCCTCTACAGACTCGCCGGCATCTGCGGGCCGGATCACTGTTAGATTTGGCACCGCCCGCAAATTCATAATCTGCTCAATAGGTTGATGTGTCGGTCCATCTTCACCGAGACCGATGCTGTCATGCGTAAAAACATAAATGACCCTAAGACCCATGAGGGCTGCCAGACGCATGGGCGGACGCATGTAATCGGAGAAGGTTAAGAACGTAGCCGTATATGGGATAAACCCTCCATGGATGGCCATGCCGGATGCGATAGCACCCATGGCATGTTCACGCACGCCGAAATGGATATTGCGACCTGTGTAACCCCAACCACCGCCGACAGCTCCCTGTGTATCTCCCTGCGGTGTATCGGGTTTTTGAAAATCACCAAACCCTTTAAGCCATGTGAAGGTGGATGGGTTGAGGTCTGCCGAGCCGCCCATAAGTTCCGGCAACAGGGGAGCGAGGCTCTGCATGATAGTCTCAGATGCCTTGCGGGTCGCTATATCCGTGCATCCCTCCGGATACACAGGAAGCTTTAATTCCCACCCGTCGGGAAGATTTCCTTTCATGACGCGTAGGAATTCCGCGGCTAAATCGGGAAAATCATCGCTGTAACGTTTGAGGGCCCTCTCCCATTTGGCCTCCCATGTGCGGCCCCGTTTGATGGATTTATGAAACTGGGAAAGAACATCATCAGGAATGTAAAAGGCGGGTTCCGCTGGCCAGCCGAGGGATTTCTTTGCTGCCAATAACTCTTCTGCGCCGAGTGGCGAACCGTGGGCTTCAAACGTCCCCTGTTTATGGGGCGCCCCATAACCTATGATGGTCCGAACGAAAACAATCGAAGGACGCGACTTTTGAGCCCTTGCCTTTCTTACGGCACGATCAATTGAGGGAACGTCATTCCCGTTCTCCACATGTCCCACGTGCCAACCATACGCCTTGAACCGCTTTCCGGCATCTTCGGTAAAAGTCAGTGACGTCGCTCCGGCAAGAGAAATGCGATTGTCGTCATACAGGACTATAAGCTTGCCGAGACCGAGGTGCCCAGCGAGGGAACATGCTTCGGAAGTGACGCCTTCCATCAGATCGCCGTCGCTGGCAAAAACGTACGTGAAGTGGTCGATAATCTTATGACCGGGTCGATTGTATCTAGCTTCAAGGTGTGCTTCCGCAATAGCCATACCAACTGCGTTGCTAAGGCCCTGGCCGAGAGGTCCTGTGGTTACTTCAACGCCGGGCGCGCAGTGGCGTTCCGGGTGACCGGGCGTTCTGCTTTCCCATTGACGAAACGACTCCAAATCGGAAAGAGACAAGTCATAGCCGGTAAGATGGAGCATGGCATAGAGGAGCATTGACGCATGTCCTGCAGAGAGAACAAAGCGGTCCCGGTCGCTCCACATGGGATTTGCCGGATTGTGTTTCAAGTGTCGCATCCAGAGTGTATAAGCCATTGCCGCTGCAGCCATGGGCATGCCTGGATGCCCTGAGTTGGCCTTCTCCACAGCATCGGCGGCCAGAAAGCGTATGGTGTTTATGCATTTTTCCTCGAATGATCTATCGTCGGCCATTTTATATCTCCTGGTAAATTATTTGCGGAATAACCCTTTGCCTTTTGCTTAGGGCAAACTCAGTAATAGCAGCATATGAAGATCAGTTAGTTTGATTGTCATTTCGGGCAACACGAGAAATCATTGGCTAATGATTTGCTATAAAGATTTCTCCCTGCAGTCGAAATGACACCAATCGGTTGCGATGACAAAAAATTTTATAACGCCTTGTTGGTCATCAAGATTATTTCAAGCAACAAATAAGGAAATAAATTCTTCAGCTTCTGAGTTTATATACTAACATAAACGGCAAGACAAGAAGATTAGAAGCACAAAAACTTGACAAAGCCGTCCTTTTTCAATAAAAAATGGTTCAGACGGTATGATAGGCTAAGAACAGAAAATGACAAATTCCCTCAGCGGGTTGCATATCCTCGCATGTCCATAACAATTAAAAATTTATCCAAATTTTACGGAAAGACGGAAGCCCTTTCGGAGATCAATCTGAACATCCGGTCCGGTGAATCTGTCGGCCTCGTAGGTCTTAATGACGCAGGGAAAACTACGCTGCTGAAAATAATTGTCGGGCTTATTGTCAACTTCGATGGAGACGTTCTGATAAATGACCTGGCAGCCACTAACAGGGTGGCAAGACTAAACACATCTTTTCTACCTGAGGATTTTTCTCCGCCGCTTTATCTCACCGGGTATGACTTCGTTTCTTACATGCTACGCCTCTGCGGCGGGCGTTTGAATCAAAGCGAGGTCGACGAATTCGCCAACATACTTGAACTGCAAGTGAATGTGTTGTCACAACCGATAAGAACCTATTCAAAGAGTGTGCGTCAAAAACTCGGCTTGCTGACAGCCATACTGCCTCATACGGAAATCATCATTCTTGACGAACCTTTGAGCGGACTTGATCCAGGAGCGCGGGCAGCCGTTAAGGACGCATTCAGCACGCTCCGGAAAAAAGGAAAGACACTCTTGTTCTCTTCACACATATTAACAGACCTTGAAGAAATAGCGGACAGATTGGTTATCATCCACGAAGGGAGGGAGATCTTCGACGGCAATCCGGAAAAACTGAGGTCACACGGCGGATGCACCCTCGATGATGCATTTCTTCTCGCGATCCGTTCAATCCGGACGCCGTAGAAAATGAGCGTGTTATCTATGAACAGGATCGGCATCGTATCCATTTACACTCTTCAAGAGGTGAGGAGGGACAGATTATTCTGGGGATTTGTACCACTAATGCTCTTTGTAGTTGCCCTTACCTTCTGTATGAGAGGAACCAGTATAGTTGCCGGCGCGGAAGCCTTCAACCGTTCATACATTGCTCTGAGCGCTTTGGCCGCCACTATTTATATTGTTCTTCTCGTTGTAAGTTCAATGCATCGGGAGATTGATTCAAAGTCAATTTACATGGTGATTACGAAACCATTAGCCAGGCATGAATATATTCTCGGTAAATTCATGGCCTTTTCCCTGATTTCCGCAGGGATAATCATTATATTTTTTGCAGGCGCTCTCGTATTTGAAGTGGGGCCGTTAAAACCCCTTGCCGTTCATTACATTCTATGCTTCTTCGAACAAATAGTAATTATTATGGCTGCCCTGGCGATTACGCTTGGATTGCGATCCCTTCCGTTTTCCCTTCTCGCGGTCGCCGGTTTTTATATTATAGGACACAGTACAAAAAAGATGGTTGATATCGGCATGAATATGGTTTCCGCATGGGTTCCTGCCCTCAAGATTTTCTATTATCTCTTTCCTTCTCTGAGCCTCTTTAGCGCCCAGGCGGCTGTGCTGGAACAGGGGCCTGTCTCTTGGACAGATGTCCTTTTCCCTACGGGTTACGCCGTTGTTTACCTTGCCATTCTCTTTCTCATAATTGTCATCGATATCAGGAAGAGAGATTTTTAAATGCCCGCAAAAAAGGACATTTTCAAGAAGGTTCTTTTGCCGTGTGCGCTCCTGATCCTCCTAGCTCTTCATGCCCTTCTTGTGGATGTGGGATGGAAGGGCAGCGCAACAAAAAATCAATACAAGGCGGTTCCCAAACTGAATCTTTCCTGGATGAAGCTTATATCCCTTGACCAGGATAGATTTGCGAGCCTGCTCCTTTCGCTCTACCTTCTTTCTGCCGTTCCTGCTGATTGTTATGAGTGGGACTATAAGGGCATGTTGTCTTACATGCGTGTGATCACGAGGCTCGACCCATACAACAAAGGTCCCTTTTTCTTTGCCGTATATTATATGAGTTACAGGACAGATTCTGATGGACGATTAATTCTTAATTATTTGGAGGAAGCGCAGGATAAATTCCCCGATGACTGGAAGCTCCCCTGGCAGGTCTCTTACTTGGCGAAAATCAGATTTAAAGATAACGATCTTGCGTATCACTACGCCCTGAAAGCTGCACATTCGCCCTATGCCCCGCCTATCATAAAGATAATGCCTGCAATTCTGAAACGGAATCTTGGAGATAAGAAATCAGCTTTTGCTTATCTGACTATTTTACGAGACCATTCAAAGGATCCCAAAGAGATAGAGGCAATAGACGAAGAACTTCAAAGGTTAAGCTCAGGAAGCCTCCGCAAATAAGCCGCGACTCATTGTACACGTCCCGCCGTTTATCCGCACCTTTGAAAAACTCTGGACATCCTATGAAAAGTGTGAGCATATATAGCAAGCTATTGCTTCTATTCCTTACTACGGCAAGAGATTCTGAATAGAATTGTTTTAACCAAAATAGGAGGCCAAGACCATGTTAGAAGGTCTTTTTCAGCCAATGCATCTTCTGGTGATATTGGTAATTGTTCTGATTATCTTCGGACCGGGAAAACTTCCTGAACTGGGAAACTCAATCGGCAAGGCCATAAAAGGTTTCAAGAAGGCTATGGCGGAGCCGGACGAGAAGCCGGGCGATACTTCAGAAGGCAAGAAGATCGAAGATAAGAAGGAATGAACAATATAACCGGGTCTCCTTGATGAACGGACGCCTAGCCTTCAGAACTTTAATCCTTCTCGTATTTATTATTCTCTCGACCTATCTCTTCATCCACTATGATCTTTATGTTTACTTCGCCAGTCAGCGGAGGGCTATCACCCTCATTGACTCCTTTCATCCGTATGATGAACTCGTCTTCATTGGCCTCCAGATCCTGCAGGTGGTAGCAGCTCCGATACCCGGCGAAGTAACTGGTCTTATCGGCGGATATATTTACGGCGCCTGCATGGGTACGGTTTATTCCACCATTGGCCTTACTATCGGTTCCTGGATCGCCTTTGCACTTGCAAGGTTCTTTGGTCTGCCCCTTGTGGAAAAAGCCGTAAAGCCCGCGATTATTAAAAAGTACGATTACTTTCTGGAACACCGCGGTCTCTTCGTTTCTTTCCTTTTATTTCTTATCCCCGGTTTTCCGAAGGACTATCTATGCTACATGATGGGTGTGAGCCATATGAAGACGTGGCATTTCCTGGGCATTTCAACAGCTGGGCGTTTGCTCGGGACCATCTTGCTCTCCGTGAGCGGCAGTTGCGCCCGCAACAATCAATACATAGAACTCCTGTTAATTGCCGGTGTCAGCTGCCTTCTGCTCGTGATCGCATACTTTTACCGTGACAAACTGCTGGAAACATTGAAAAGCAAGCAAGTAACATCAGAAACACCCGAGAAACCGGACGATAATCAGCACCAGTAAAAAAATCAGAAAAAACCAAAGAAACTTAGTCACCAGTCAAGGAAATATCCTTAATACTTGACACGCAGTCTTTCTTCCCCTATCCTCACCACGATCGCAAGTTCATCCCAATAAAGACAAGGAGGCATTATGGGCGGACACAAGAAGATCGAGCGTAAGAAAGAACTAGACCGAAGGCGGCGAAGACGAAAGAAGAGTCTGAAGCTTAGAGCAAAAGAACAGGCGCAGTCGAAACCGGCGCATAAAGCGAAATAAAATACAGATCATGGGATTATCTAAAAGACACATCGGCCTTGCACTCAGAGGCGGTGGGGCCCATGGGCTGTAGAAACTGTAAGGGAATGCGAAAGACTTCTGTTTGATGGTGGCGTCATCAGCATGATACCCGTTAAGATTGCGAGGAAAGAAGGGACCGGCATTGTAACAGCCGCGGCGATTTATCGTGGCATGCAAAGCTACGAAGGATTAAAGACAGTAAAAGATATATTCTAGAACTTCTGAGATAACTTCCGCTGAATTGGAAAAGATGGGTGCGGATATTGTTAAGGATCCTTCGTAAAACAGGTACACTGGGCAAGTTTTCATCTGATAAGGGAAAGCGAAAAAGCAGCCTCAGCAATGCTTTCCCGTGTCCAATAGACGATCATTTTTTAAAACGCGGATCAACTTGATTAAGACTGTTAGGAACTCTCAGGCAATACGAAGATTAGTATTAAGACCAACTGCTCTGGTTACTTTTATGCAGAGATACGCAGTCTTCCCTCCACAAGCATGAAAGTTCCTGACAATATTCCACCCTGACCGTGCCGAAGCATTCGATATTATTTTCCGCCCTCTGAATTGCCAGGATCATATCATGTTTCTTCATCTGATACGTATTGATCCCCATTTTTTTTGCCATTTTTTGGATTTCGCTGTACTTCAACTTTATTGTCCCTCCTCTCATTACCGCAAGCGATACAACTGGAGAATTCACTCTGCAAGTCTGTTGCATCAAAGTCTAGCGGCGAATCTCATGGTACCGCAACAACAATGATATGGTAAACAGAGGACCAGGTCAGAGGCTTGGCGATGGTCTTGCCTCCCAGCTGGGCCGCCAAACGCTGCGCTTCTTTCTTATAGTCTGAAGCAAAATAGATCGTATTCACTGTATAATCCGTCCGCGTTGCCGTCCCTATGTCTGCAACTCTGTAACCCATCCCGATAAGCTTCTTTGACACTTGTCTTGCAGTGGGTAATTTGCCATTGCCGCTTAAAACCTTTATCTTAAGATTTTTGAGACTCGTCTCTTTTCCTTCCACAGCCTGTTTTTCATCTGCTGATTTCTTCATTTCATCTCTCTTGGAGATATCGACTTCCTTGACCTGCTCTTTTTTGCCATTGTCGGAAACAGTGGTCTCTTTCTCTTTGGAGGAGCCCGTCTCGCCTGCCACGGAACTATCTTTCGTGGCAGTTTCCGCCTCTTTCATCTTTTGCACCTCTGACTTCAACAAAGTCAGTTCCTTATTTACAGCTGCCATCTGCTCGTTGAGCTGGGCTATGGATGCCTTGGACCTTTGCAATTCCTCCGTGGAATTTCTACCGGAAATATCTAATGCTGTGCAGCCTGAAGTCGCCAAACAAAATACCAGGGTGAACATACATAACATTCTCAAATACATTATTCACCTCCCGCATGTAATATTGGGGCTTGATAGTGTTCAAAACCGTAACCTGCTGCACCCAGAAGGGCAATTCGCGGATTGAGAATGACGAAAACCGGTATCTGTGAAACCAGCTCAGACATGCGTCCTTTGTAGCGAAAGGATTTCATAAACCGTCCATTTTCCAGAAATGGCAGTATGCGGCGAGGAATACCTCCCCCCAAATAAACACTGGTTGTAGCCATCACTTTGAGGGCCAAATTCCCTGCTTCTGCTCCGAGGATGGAAACAAATATGTTAAGAGTCATCACACAGAGATCACAGCGATTAACGCGATCTAAAGCGCACTCTATGATGACCGGCACAGGGTCATTTTCCCCCGCCATCCTCATAGACAGCCAAGATGGTTCCTCAGCATAGCACTTCTCACGCAGAAAACAATATATATTTAATATTCCCGGCCCTGAACAAACGCTTTCATAACTGACATGGCCGAGCTTCTCCTGAAGGTAAGTTAACAGTTCCCTTTCCAGATCATCGCTCGGAGCAAAATCCACATGGCCTCCCTCTGAGGGGCGCCCGCGGTAATGTGTTCCGTCCCACGTCAGAAATGCCTCGCCAAGACCGGTGCCCGGGGCAACAACAGCCGCGCTTCCTCCGGAAACGGGACTGCCTTCGTTCAGGGTATGGAGATCCGATGGCTCCAGAAGGGGCACCGCGAAGGCAATGGCCTCAAGATCATTCAGCAGTCTGACGAATGGCAGGTTCAGTTCCCTGCCGAGTTTGTTTTCATCGATGATCCATGGCAGGTTGGTAATCTTGGCGGTGCCTTTCATGACCGGGCCCGCCACACCGAAGCAGGCAGCATCCGTTCTAATATTAATGCCTTTGAGAAATTCCCGCACGATGGTCATGAAATCAGGAAACTGTCTGCTCCGAAAGTCCGCCTCTATTAGAGGAGAACGCAACCCCTTTTCTTTTGAGAAGATTCCGAGGCGAGTATTTGTTCCGCCGATGTCGCCTGCTAGTAATATGGCCATTTTCTTTATCACACAAATTTTTTGAGCTGTATCATGTAACAGCCGTTTCCATGTGGCCGTTCAGGTGACTTCGCTTTCAAGCCACTCCAGATAGTCACGGTTTCCTGTGACAATTGGTATAGCGATGATTTCGGGCACTTCATAAGGATGAACAGATTTGATTGCTTTTTCAATTTCTTTGTAAAGGGCCTCTTTGCTTTTTATCCAGCATTGCCACTCTTGGGCTTTTTCGATTTTCCCCTTCCATCGGTAGAGACTGGTTACGGGCCCCGCTATCTGCACACAGGCAGCGAGTCTCTTCTCAACCAGGCACGCGGCAATTCTTTCTGCGTCTTCTTTCTTTTCCGTCGTTGTCACTACTTGAATGTAGGATTCCACTTCATCCACCTCTATTCCCTGCATCATGCATTCTGTTTGGCGCATGCATACATCATGATTGCCGCTGCCTGAGGCAGGCTGAGGGAATCTCCTCTCCCCGCACTGGGGATGTGCCACAGCTCATCAGCCAAACGCATCATGGCTTCCGGCAATCCGTGACTTTCACTGCCCAAGAGGAGGGCCGTTCTTTGTTTACACGCATGCGGCTCTATACCCTTTCCTATGTGAGAGCCTACGAGAAAAAAACGTTCTTTTATTGTCGGCAGGGTTTCAGAAAAATTGATATCCTGTATAATTCTCATTTGGAAAAGCGTTCCCATGGCGGATCGTACGACTTTGGGATTTGTAAAATCTGTGGAACCGGTGCTAAGTATTATTGTTTCTATACCGAACCAATGTGCGGCTCTTACCACGGCGCCAAGATTATTGGGATTGCCTATCTGATACAGCAGGAGAATATGACCCGAATCGTGCTCCAGCAGTGCGCTGATGTCAGAGCGCGCAGGCGTGGCTGCGACCGCCATGACACCCTCTGGTTCTTTATCCTGACTTAGTGCATCCCATTCCCTTTCCGATAGTCCGTAGACGTCAATTCCTTGCGGAATTGTGGAAAGAAAAGCATGCCAATCAGAACTTTTTTTCTTCATCACCAGAATTGCCCCGGTTTTCCATTTGCTGTTGAGCAATCCCTGGACGACTTTATATCCTTCAGCAAGAAAAAGGCCTTCCTCGCGGCGATACTTGGCCTGGTATAGCTTTTTCCATAATTTTAATTGTGATCTCAGGGGACTGCGCAAAGTAATTTCATATGCCATTAGCGAGAGTTCCGTCAAAAGGTGTCCTGTCACGCCGGTCTTAAACGCGCACCTGTCTTTCGTTTCCATCCGAAAAAATAGATACAGACGCCGGCAATCATCATTAGGATACAGAGCATCTGTCCCATGCTCAGGATTCCCCCAAAGAGACCCAGTTGCGAATCCGGCTCGCGGAAAAACTCGATGATAAAGCGAACCAACCCGTAACCGAAAGTATACAGGGCAAAGATGAAGCCATCAAACGGACTTTTCTTTCTCACACTCCAGAGGACGATGAAGAGAAATATCCCCTCGAAAAGCGCCTCGTAGAGCTGGGAAGGGTGACGCAGCTGGTGGGTCAAATCCAGCGGGAAATACATGCCCCACGGCATGGCGGTAATCCTGCCGTAAAGCTCGCCATTAATGAAATTACCGATTCTTCCAAAGGTATATCCAAGAGGGATGGCAGGGCAAAATAGATCAGCAAACCGCCAGAAGTCTATCTTGTGTTTACGGCAAAAAATAACCGATGCTATGAGGACGCCGATAGCGCCCCCATGGTAGGACATGCCGCTGATGCCAACGTACTGCATACCGTGAGCGAAATCGAAAGGGAGGATAATCTCAAGTGGATTTTTTACGTAATGGCCAAAATTATAAAAAAGGACATAACCGAACCTTGCGCCGACTATAAGCCCCGTGATGGCCCAGATAAAAAAGTCCTGAATTGTTTCTGTCGAATACGTATAATCCTCACGTTTTATCCGATAAGAGACGAGGATATAGGTCAACAGAAAAGCGATTATGTACATGAGACTGTAATAGCGAATCTGAAAGGAACCGATCTCAAAGATAATCGGACTCACGCGCTCGGGAAGATGCTGCCAGCTAATAAGATTCACCCTTCAACTCCTCTACATAGTGCTGCGCGGAAGCTGCCGCCGTTGCTCCATCTCCACATGCTGTAATTACCTGGCGAAGACCTTTTCTTATACAGTCACCTCCGGCAAATATACCCTTCACCGAAGTCTTCATATCTGCGTCCACAATAATATATCCGCCGTCGTCGAGATCCACGATGCCGCGAACCATATCGGTCTTTGGAGTCAGGCCGATGAATATAAATACCCCCTGGGCGGGTATCTCCCTTCCCATATCCGGTGACTGAACGTCTCTGATCTTCACCTTTTCGACAACATTTCCTCCTGATATTTCCTCAACCACAGAATTCCAGGCGAAATAAATTTTGCTGTTAGCAAAGGCCCTCTTCTCAAGGGCCTTTATCGCCCGCAGTCGGTTACGGCGATGAACGATGGTGACCTTGTTTGCAAACTTGGTGAGAAAGACGGCCTCCTTAACGGCAGCGTCTCCACCTCCTACAACAACAACTTCCCTGTTCTTGTAAATGGGACCGTCGCAGGTCGCACAGTACGAGACCCCCTTGCCTACAAAAACATCTTCCCCCCGGACACCCAGTTTTCGCCAGTATGCCCCCGTTGCTACAATAACGGCAAGCGCCTCATAGTCTCTGTCTGCTGATGTCACCTTCCACCCTTCCGTATTGCCCCAGCGGGTCTTTGAAATGCCAGTGACGTCCTCTGAGGCTATCTCCAGCCCGAATTGGAGAACCTGTTTCTTAAATCGCTCAATAAGTTCAAACCCGCCGATGCCTTCTGGCATACCCGGATAGTTCTCTATTATATCCGTAACGGTAATCTGGCTTACGGAAGAAGCGCCTTCTATCAGCAAAGTCCTGAGATTGGCCCTCGATGCATAAATACCCGCCGTCAAACCGGCGGGCCCTCCGCCAATAATCACAATATCATATACATGATCGGGAATAGTCGCTTTATCCAAAGATTATCACTCCATTCATTTTTTGATTATATATGGTGCGCGGAGTCCATACATAAAGGAACTCGGCAGTGCCTTGTTGTGTAGCGGGGTTGCAGGGTAGCACCGTATTTTTATTATTAAACAGAAAAAATATCATCTTGTAAAGTTCGAATACAGCGCAAAGTTGCATCAAATTGTTCTTTGATGGGAATAGCTGTCCTTTTTTGTTTTTTCCATATAGTTTCTCAATGCCTTTTGGAAAAGAAGAGCCGCCAGTAGGGCACAGTGGCTATGGTCGTGAGGCAGACCTCCCAGATGCTCCAAAATCGAACTCCTGTTGATCTTGAGACATTCACGGATTGTTCTTCCTCTGGACATCTCCGCCGCTGCATTGCAGGCGGCAACGGTAAATATGCACCCTTCCGCAGTGAATCTTGACTCCTCGACTTTCCCGTGTCGAACGCGAAGAAACATCTTTATCTCCTTGCCGCAATCGTCGGACTTTTCCGCATAGCCGTCAGGACTGTCTATGGCGCCATAATTTTCAGGATTCGTTCCGTAATCAAATACTTTTTCCGGATAAATTTCCCTGGCCTTTTCGCGCAGGATGGCTATCATATTTTGTAAAATTTTATTTTCATCCTCCATCGGTCGGATAAAACCTCTTCAACGCGTTCTCTTTTTTACTTAATCGGTTTTTGCATATATTACAATAATAAAATTGTTAGCTTTGTAAAAGGTTACCCCGTAAGCACACAGGCGAGATACATTCGTATTGCGCCGTATCCCTCTTATACAAGATTGCCGCATGCTATGCAGCGTATGCCTTGCATGGTCATCGGGCATGCCAGAGAATTTCAAGAACAATGTCAGAAAATAGTTGACATCGGCCTTTTGAAATGGTAAAACTTCCACACTTTAATGTATTCCACCATTATTGACAATATCAGTTGCCAATATCTCTAATGCACTATCTAATCAAGTTCCGAACTTTTTTATGATGATATTGCAATCACAACTCGAAAAGAAAAAAATCCCCATAAATGTCTACAGTTTATTTGGAAAAGATATTTGGTCTTTACGGGAGGTGCCGGCTAAGTAAGCTGTTGTCGACATTTCCGACATGAAACACAAAAAATAAAGACGTCACGTCCAAAAAGAGCGACATAGAGCACGACTTGCGGAATAATAAAATTGAAGCCGGAGGCGAACTCAAGAGGAGGCAGAAGAAATGTTAGGTCCGGTAAGTTCGAAAATTAAATCCGTTTCCAAGCTGAAATACGATGAGAAGCCTTTCGAGCACTGGGGTCTGACCTCCAACGAGGTAAGGAAGATAACAGAAAAGAAAGACCACGGCCTTTACGACAAGAGGATGACGTTAAAGGAAGCGGTGGCCAAATTCATCAAGGACGGCATAAACCTTGGAGTCGGCGGTTTTGTAAATACGAGGGTGCCGGCAGCAATCATTCATGAAATTATCAGAAAAGGAGTAAAAGACCTTACCCTTTCTTTCCAGTCAAACTCTATCTGTCTGGAATGGCTTGCAGGCGCCATGATTGTCGCCCCGGAAAAAGTATCTATAAAGCGTGTAGAATTAGCCTGGTGGGGTTACGAACTCATTGGCATAGCTCCCCTGTGGAGGTATTTGGTCACTAATAAACTTGTGGAAACCGACGACTACACCAATTACGGCATGTCGGTAAGATTCAAGGCAGGGGCCATGGGCATTCCCTTCATCCCCGTACGGGACCACGGCGGATCGGACATGGAACTGGTAAACAGGGGAAAGATGATCGTGTGTCCCTTCACAGGACAGAACATTTATCTCCTCCCGGCCTGTAATCCCGATGTAGGCATCGTACATACTACTGCGGCAGATATGTATGGGAATGCGAGAATCTTCGGGGCCCTATGTACGTGTCCGGAAATTGCAATGGCGTCGGCATACACCATCATGACGACTGATAAGGTCATCCCCACTGAAACAATCAGAAGGTATCCGAACCTGACGGAAATTCCCTACGTTTGCGTGGATGCGGTTGTCGAGCAGCCTTTCGGATGCTACCCCGGCGCCTGCTACGGCTACTACTGGTTTGATATGGATCATCTCAGAATGTACAGGGGAATATGTGATGATTTCAGAAAGACTGGAAATAAAGACGGTCTGAAGAGATATTTCAATGATTATATCTTCGGCTGTGAGACATTTGACGATTTTCTGGAAAAGGCGGCTGGTTACAAGAAGCTTCGATACCTGAAAGAGATGGACGGCGGTCAGCCTATTTATACACTGTAATGAGACGGCAATATGGCAAGAGGAGGAAAGTGATATGCCAGAATACAGTGCTTTTGAAATGATTGCTTATACGGGATCAAGACAGTTGGAAGATAGGAAGATCGTCTTTGTGGGTACAGGGCTCCCTATTATTGCAGCCATGCATGCACAGCTTACCCATGCCCCCAATCTTTATATGATTTATGAAGCCGGCTCCCTGGCCCCCATCCTGGAGATCGGAATGCCCCTCTCCGTGGGTGATACCAGGGCGGGACGCAAAGCCTGTTTCCTGAAGGGTCTCTGCGCAGTTTTTGAAATGACGCAGAGAGGCTTTGCCGACTACGCCTTCATCGGAGGCGCCCAGATCGATATGTACGGTAATATCAGTTCCACCATCGAAGGAAGTTACTACAACAAGCCCGACATCCGGTTTCCAGGGAGCGGCGGCGCCGGAGCGATGGCGGCCAACTGCGGAAAGACCATTGCCATCATGGCTCTGGAAAAGAGAAGGTTTGCCAAACAGGTGGATTTTATCACGAGCATCGGATTTGGTGATGGCTCTCCCGACTATAGGGAAAAAGCGGGTGTTATGGGTTCCGGCCCATACAGAGTCATCACGCAGCAGGCCATGTTCGGCTTCGATGAGAAGACCAGAAGAATGAAGCTTTTGGAAGTCAGGCCGGGATTTACGCCGCAGCAGATTCAGGATATGATCGAATTCGAATTGATCATTCCTCCCAAAGTGCCGGAAATGGCAGAACCGACGGAAGAGGACTTGCATCTTCTTCGGGACGTAATTGATGCGGAAGGCTACTTCTTAAAGAGGGTTGTCAAAAAATAATTTATTTTCTAAAATCCGTAAGGAAAGGAGGGTAGGAGAGGACATTTAAAAATAGGGCATTTTTTATAAACGGTGAAAGAAATCATTGCGAAACGAAGTGGCAAACTATAAAAATAACCCATCGTTTGCGATGACAAGAAATCGGGAGTCATTATTCAACTTTTTTTATTCATATCTTTTATTTGTTGAAAGGAGGGTTTAGATAATGGCGGAAGAAGTAAAAGCTACTCAGCCGAGATGGGTGCCTCTTTTATTAGGATTATTGAGCAGTACGACATGCGGCGCCCTTTTGTATGCATGGAGCGTGTTCATTAAGCCATTGAACGCGGAATTCGGTTGGACCCGTGCCGAGATCGCCATGGCCTTTGCGATCTGCTGTCTGGTGTTCGGTTTGATGACGTTTCCCGCAGGGCGTATAAGTGACAAGTATGGTCCAAGGCCTGTAGTTATGGCGGGCGGTATCATTTTAGGTATCGGATTTGTTCTGTCCGGATTCATCCAGGCAAAGTGGCAACTTTATATTACATACGGTCTTATTTCGGGATTTGGTGGCGGTATTATCTACCTGCCACCCATAGCCACGGCTCCCAAGTGGTGGCCTGACAGACGGGCGTTAGCCACGGGGTTTGCGGTCGTCGGTCTGGGACTCGGTTCGTTCATCATGGGTCCCTTGGCAACATACATTATTCAGGCCCCAGAGATGGGATGGCGTTATGTGTTCTGGTACTGCGGTATCGCCATGGGTCTTATGGCTCTTATCGCCGGTGCGTTCTTGAAGCCCCCACCGGCAGGTTGGAAGCCAGCCGGATGGTCGCCTCCAGCGCCGGCCACAGGTGCGGGTGCACCGAAGGTTACCCGTGACCATACGCACGAAGAAGCCTGCAAGTGCCCCAAGTTTTGGTTTATGTACCTTGCCTATTTCTGCGGTTCCTTTGCCGGTTTGATGGTGATCGGTCACCTTGCAGGTCATGGTCGAGACCAGGGTCTTACAGCCATGGCTGCTGCAGGAGCCGTGAGCTCTCTCGCCTTTTTTAATGCGGCGACAAGAATCCTTTCCGGCTGGTTTGTGGACATGATCGGCATTCGTGGTTATTTTGCCGGGTGCTTTGCTCTCCAGACGGCGGTGATGCTTCTGTTATATCCTCTCGGCGGCAACTACTGGGCGTTGTGGGCTATTGCTGCCATCATCGGTTGGAACTACGGCGCCATGTTTACGCTGTTCCCCGCCACGTGTCTGCAGTTCTACGGGCCGACGGCGCAGGGAAGCAACTACGGGCTTCTATTTACGGCGTGGGGACTCGCCGGCTTTGCCGGGCCATGGGTCGGCGGCTACCTGAAGGATTCAACGGGAACTTACTACATTCCGTTTATCTGCGGAGCCGTTGTTTGTGCCATAGCATGCGTGATTATCGCCATGACGAAGTCGCCCGAGAAGAAGGTCTGTTAGTTTCCGTGCTTGAATTTTGGGGAGCATAATAATTAAGGCGCTCCGGCTTGTCCGGGGCGCCTTTTTACATCCATACAGGCAAAAGAAAGATTTCACTTCTGGCATTCCACTCTCCGCCTATGTATGGACAGGCTTAGCAAGGAAACCGTGGCAACTTGAAATACATGACATCTTAAAGGTAATAATATGGATTTAGGAATACTGGGGCAGGTTCATCTTACCTGGGATTTTATTATCGGGTTTCTCAGCATCATTATTGTGAATCTCGTTCTTTCAGGTGACAATGCTTTTGTTATCGCCATGGCCGTGAGGTCGCTGCCCCGAAAGCAACGGATGAACGGGATTGCTTTCGGGGTAGGAGCGGCGGTCGTTCTTCGAGTGGTTCTGACCTTTTTTACCGCCAGGCTCTTGCAGGTTGAATATGTCAAGCTTATCGGTGGCGTCATCATCATCTGGATTGCCGTAAAACTTCTTGTCGAAGGGGTTCCGGAAGACAAAGTTCAGAAGGAAGCAAAAACCCTGTGGCACGCTATCTGGATCATCATCGTTGCCGATATGACTATGTCGATTGATAACGTTCTGGCTGTTGCCGCCGCCTCCAAAGGGAATTTCTTTCTCCTTATATTCGGTCTCGGTCTCAGCATCCCTATTGTAATTTTTGCCAGTACCCTGCTTGTCGTGCTCATGGATAAATATCCGATAATTATCTATATCGGCGCTGCGGTTCTTGGGCAGGTGGGAGGTGAGATGATGGTGACGGATCCCTTTGTAATTGGATTATTGAATCCCTCGAACATACTGAAGTACTGTGTGGAGGCAATCTTCACCATAGGGGTTGTCGTTGTCGGCAAGCTCTGGGTGAGACAGAAGACATCGCGGCAGATGATGATTATAGAAGAGGCATCGCAAACTGTGAATACAGATAGCAAAAAAAGGCGTTAATGGAATTCAGAAATCTGAAAAAGAAACAGACCCTCAACCTTTTTTTGCTTTTCATGCATCTTTCTTAAGACATCCTGTCCATAATTGTCTTGACTAATCCATCAAATTATCTGATCATTTTGTATAAGGGTAGGGAGAGTGTTTGAACGCATTTACCTTTGAATTAACTCCAAAAAGGGAGAATTACATCAAACAGGAGGTGCGACATGATAAGAGTAATGATTGAAAGAAAATGCCAGCATGGCAAAGAAAAGCAACTTCGGGAACTGTTGCGTGAATTGAGGATGGCAGCGGTGCGGCAGCTCGGCTACATCACCGGCGAGACGCTCCGGGCAGCAGATGATCCCTCACTCTTTCTGGTCATCAGTACGTGGACCACAATGGACGCCTGGAAACTATGGCAAAATGCGAGACAGCGTTTGTCGGTTGAGGAAATGATTGAGCCTCTCATCACCGTCGATAGAAAGGTGCGTGTTTTCACCGAGGACTATGAGGACTGATCAGTCTTCATCCGCCCCGCAATTGATGACATCGTAAAAAGTTACCGGCGTTGCCAAAGGGACTTTTTACGATGTTGGCTTTCTACCCTATCCACAAAGATAAATCTGCAACTTCCCGTCAGAAAATGGTTGACAGAAACCGTTTTCAATGATAGGAAGGCACGCGAAAAACCTATTTGCCCACCAATATTGAAACCCTTGAATAACGGCAGAAAGTGCCAAAATGACAGCAAGTTATAAAAACTTTATGTATTAACATCTAGCGGATGGGTTTTTATTCAAGGATTTCCTATTGATATCATCTTCAGGAGGTAGATTATGTTTAACGAGAAGGAGTTGGAAAAGATCAAAGCCGGGAAAAAGAAATGGTCGGAAGGGACTCTGGCAAAGACCTTGAGCAAAGCCCCTGAAAAGAAGGCTAAAACCACTTGGTCCGGGACCCCTGTCGAGTGTCTCTATACCCCGGTGGAAGTGGCCGGTTTGGATTATGAGAACAAACTCGGCTATCCCGGTGAATATCCGTATACCCGCGGCGTTCAACCCAATATGTTTCGGGGCAGGTTCTGGACTATGCGCCAGTATGCGGGATTTGGCAGCGCCAAGGAGACGAATGCCCGCTACCGTTACCTTTTGGGTCAGGGGCAGACGGGATTGAGCGTGGCCTTTCATCTTCCCACCCAGGCGGGCTATGACAGCGATCATCCCTTGTCCATGGGCGAAGTAGGAAAGGTCGGCGCCGCCATCGACCATATCGGCGATATTCGCATTCTGTTTGACCAGATTCCCCTGGACAAGGTCACGACGTCCATGACGGTCAACGCCGCCGCCACGGTGCTGCTTGCCATGTATATGTCTGTTGCCGAAGAACAGGGCGTGACATATGACAAGCTGGGCGGAACCATACAGAACGACGTTCTGAAGGAAATCATCTGCCGTGGTCAGTATATCTTTCCTCCAAAGCCGACCATGCGTCTCACAGTCGATCTGATCGAGTTCTGTCAGAAATATGTTCCCCGGTGGAACAGCATAAGCATCAGCGGTTACCACATCCGCGAATCAGGCTCCACTGCCGCCCAGGAAATGGCCTTCACTATCGCCGATGGAATCGCCTATGCTGAAGCCTGCGCAGCAAGAGGCATAGCTGTGGACGATTTTGCACCGCGCCTCTCCTTCTTCTTCAACGCCTTCACCGATGTGCTGGAAGAAGTTGCCAAATTCCGCGCCGCAAGACGCGTCTGGGCTAAGATCATGAAGGATAGATTCAAGGCCAAAGATCCCCGGTCCATGATGCTTCGATACCATGTGCAGACCGGCGGTGTTACCCTGACGGCACAGCAGCCGTTGAACAACATCGTCAGGGTTGCCTTGCAGACATTCGCCACCGCATTAGGCGGGCACCAGTCCCTCCATACGAACTCGTATGATGAGGCCCTGTGTCTCCCCACTCAGGGAGCAGTGACCGTCGCCCTGCGAACGCAGCAGATTATTGCCGAGGAAAGCGGCGCCTGCGTGACTGTCGATCCTCTGGCCGGTTCTTACTATGTAGAGTACCTGACCGACAAGATCGAAGCGGAAATCGAAGATTACATCAAGAAGATTGACGCCATGGGTGGAACCCTGACGGCAATCGAGCAAGGATACATTCAGAAGGAAATTCAGAACAGCGCTTACCTGTTCCAGAAATCCATTGATTCCGGTGAGCGGGCATACGTAGGGGTCAACAAGTATACCATGGAGGAGCCCCCTGTAACTGACCTCCTCAGAGTGGACATGAAGGTTGGCGAAGAAAAAGCTGCGGAACTGAAGCAATGGCGGGCCAAGCGCGACAAAGCCGCCTGGCAGAAAGCCCTGAATAAGCTTCGTGAGGTTTCGAAGACGGATACGAACGTAATGCCGACAGTTATTGAAGCAGTAAAGGCCGGGGCTACCGTCGGCGAAGTTTGTGACGTGTGGCGCGAAATTTTCGGGCAGTATCGACCCAAGGAATTTATTTCATGATGCGTGGAGGTGACTTACAATGGCAGAAAAGAAGATAAAAATTATCGTTGCAAAACCCGGGTTGGATGGCCATGATCGTGGGGCCAAGCTCCTATCCCGTATTTTTGCTGAGGCCGGTATGGAAGTCGTCTACACCGGATTAAGGCAGACACCGGAAATGATTGTCGAGACCGCGCTACAGGAGGATGCTGATGTTGTCGGTCTGAGCAGTCTTTCGGGGGTCCATAACTATTTCTTTCCAAAGGTGGTCGAGCTGCTGAAGGCAAAGAAACTTGGCAACGTTTTGGTTGTCGGGGGCGGAATCATTCCCTTGGAAGACATCCCACCTCTGAAGAAGTCAGGTATAGCCGAAATCTTCGGGCCGGGAACCTCAACGGATGCGATCGTCAGTTTCATAAAAGCAAACGTCAAGGCGAAGTAACAACAGGCGTTAGTCGAGTCCGCTTGTTGCCGAACATACTCACACAAGGTACAGGGGAGGCTTCATATTGTCTCCCCTGTGCTATTGAAATACAATCAGATCACTCGTTGAGATGCCTTTGTGGTTCACGGATGCATCAGTCTGCAGGAGCGAACAGATAGAATATGGATATTGATTATGTAGCAGAAATCCTAGAGGGGTCACCGCTGGCAATGGCCCGCGTGATCACCTGGCTCGAAAACGAAGATGAGCGGGCGCGTTCCTGTATGGAGAAAATTTATCCCCACACCGGGAATGCCTACATACTGGGAATCACTGGTTCTCCCGGTACGGGGAAGAGCACCCTTACTGACGGGGTAACATGGCAACTGCGCAACAAAGAACTTACCGTAGGAATCGTGGCAGTCGATCCTTCGAGCCCATTCACGGGAGGAGCCCTGCTTGGAGACCGGATCCGGATGACCCGTCATAGTGAAGACAGAGGGGTTTTCATGCGCAGTATGGCAACCCGGGGCTATCTGGGAGGGCTGGCCCAGTTTACCCGCGGTGCCGTCAAAGTACTGGATGCAGGGGGAAAGGATTTTGTCATTATTGAGACAGTGGGCGTAGGGCAGGACGAGGTAGATGTCATGCGTGTGGCAGATACTACGTGCGTCGTCCTGGTTCCCGGTCTGGGCGACGTAATCCAAAGCATGAAGGCCGGGATCATGGAAATTGCAGACGTCTACGTGATCAATAAATACGACCGGCCTGGAGCTGATCAGCTCTTTTCCGAGGTGCAGTTTCGTGTCGACCAGGATGCAAGTATAAAGGACCGTGCATGGGTGCCGCCGGTGATCCCGACCGTAGCTGTAGAGGGGAAAGGCGAGGAGGAACTTCTGGAAGCTATTACGGCGCATCGCGTATATCTGGAACAGAGCGGCAAGCTTCTGGAGAAGCGTCGCGACCGGATACGTGAGGAAACCCTTCAGATGATTCACCATGAACTTTTCCGTATCATCCGTGAGCGCCTCGCTGAAAACAGCAGGATAGAACAGATGGTGGAAGAGATCATGGACCACAAGCTGAATCCATACAACGTTGTCGAAAAAGTTGTCAACGAGTGGCTCCGCTCACCAAGGTTGAAGTAATTACATAATGTCCTAATCATGGGCTCATCACTGGCGTAACCTGTACAGACACGCCTGCATCCAGTTCCATGCTTTCGTAAGAATCAAAGCTCCTCCTGACATATCAGATTTTTCCATGATAACTTCGTAAAAAGTTCCCTGTCTGAGAACGGGCTTTTTATGAGTTGCCATAATTACATGACTTTCATCTCTTACCCTGCCTATTTTGCTAACCTTAATTGAGGATTGATCATGAAACGAAAAAAGACTACGGGCAAGCGGGTAAATATCATCGATTTCAAGGGATTGATGGACGAGAAAAAGATGAACGATATGTGCGGCCTGGATTATGAAGAATTCAAATCTGCCGTCACCCGATTAATCTTGAGCATGGTCGAGGCGATGGGAAAAAATAATCAAAAAATTGATAAATCCTTTGACAGAATAATAGAACATCTGAAAATCGTGAGCAAAGAACTGAATCTTCTCAAACAGGTGCTCTATGTGGAACGCATTTTAAACGGCGAACACAGGGATGGTCGTATGACCATGGAACATAAGAAGTCTTTGGCCAAATCCTTCGGCATCGATTTCAATAAGTTTATGAAGCAGCTGACGGACGCGGGCAAGAGTTCTAAGGGTAAATAATTGACATAACAATTGAGGACACGCTGATATTGCATTTCTCCCGTATTATCGTGAGCTTGGAAGAAGATCATAAAAGTATTGACAAACGATAGGGGCTGTGTTAACTCGCGCAAGGTTTTGTCCTGGGATTATTTTCTGGTATACAATTGTGCAAGAAATAATATATCTAAAGAAAGAAGGAGACAAGAAGTGATGTTTACTAAAAACAAGTTTTTCCAAGCAAGCGTTTTAGCCGTCCTTTTGATTCTTTTTGCGACCCCTCTTCTTGCAAGCGAAGCGGAGTTGAACATTCCTGAATTAAGTGCGTCACAAAACAACCTATTGATGATCGGATTTCTGATCTGCTTTGCCGGGATGGGTTTCGGCCTTTATCAATATACCAAGGTCAAGGCGCTTCCGGCCCACAAATCCATGCTGGATATCTCGGAGATCATTTTCCAGACCTGCAAGACCTATCTTATTCAGCAGGGCAAGCTGCTGATTGTTCTGGAAGTGTTCATCGGTGCATGTATCGTTTACTATTTTGGTGCTCTTCAACATATGGGTATGAACGGCGTGCTTATAATTCTCGCCTGGTCCGTTGTGGGTATATTAGGCTCATACGGCGTCGCCTGGTTCGGTATCCGGATGAATACTCTTGCCAATAGCCGGATGGCTTTCGCGTCCCTGGAAGGCAAGCCGATCAAACTGCTTAATATTCCGCTCACCGCTGGCATGAGCATCGGTGTCCTTTTGGTTTGCGTGGAACTCATCATGATGCTCGTGATTCTGGTCTTCATGCCCCGCGACGTGGCCGGCGCATCCTTCATCGGATTCGCTATTGGCGAGTCGCTGGGCGCGAGTGCGCTGCGTATCTGCGGTGGTATCTTTACGAAGATCGCCGACATCGGTTCGGACCTCATGAAAATCGTCTTCACCATCAAAGAGGACGATCCGAGAAACCCTGGTGTCATCGCCGACTGTACCGGAGACAATGCGGGTGACAGTGTCGGACCTACGGCCGACGGTTTCGAAACCTACGGTGTAACCGGAGTCGCCCTGATCAGCTTCATTGTCCTCGCCGCCTTTCCCCAGTATCAGGCAGAACTGCTTGTCTGGATCTTCGTTATGCGCATCTTGATGATCATCACCTCCATCGTCTCCTACTTTATCAACGGGATCGTCTCGACAGCGGTCATGGGGGATAAGGAGAAAGTGAACTTCGAGGCCTCTCTGACATCGCTTGTCTGGATTACATCGATTATTTCGATCATTGTGACCTTCGCCGTCAGTAAATGGCAGCTTGGTCATCTCGCGGATAACATGTGGTTCAAGCTTTCGATTATTATCAGCTGCGGCACGCTCGCGGCGGCGCTGATCCCGGAGCTTGTTAAAGTGTTCACGAGCTCGAAATCCGCTCACTGCGCCGAAGTGGTCACGGCAGCGCGAGAGGGCGGACCCTCTCTCGATATCCTTTCCGGCTTTGTCGCCGGTAACTTCAGCGCCTTCTGGATCGGCATTTCCATAGCCGCACTGATGTTCGCCGCTTACTATACCAGTACATTCGGACTTTCCAAGTTTATGGAATATTCTTCGGTCTTCGCGTTCGGTCTTGTGGCTTTCGGTTTTCTCGGAATGGGCCCTGTCACGATAGCGGTCGACAGCTACGGTCCGGTTACAGACAATGCCCAGTCCATTTATGAGCTGTCCCTGATCGAGACCATCCCGAACGTTGAAAAGGAAATTGAAAAAGAGTTCGGATTCAAACCCCGCATGGATGTAGCCAAGCACTACCTGGAAGAGAATGACAGTTGCGGAAACACCTTCAAAGCAACCGCCAAACCGGTTCTCATCGGTACGGCCGTCGTAGGGGCCACGACCATGATTTTCTCCCTGATCCTTCTGTTGAGAAAGGCTCTCGGAATCCAGCCGGAAATGATCTTGAACATGCTTAATCCTTACACGCTGCTTGGGTTCCTCTGCGGCGGAGCCGTTATTTACTGGTTCACAGGTGCATCCACTCAGGCTGTCACCACCGGCGCTTACAGAGCCGTCCAGTATATTAAGAAGAACATCAATCTTGACGACGAAGCCAGTCTGAGCGCTTCCATCGACAACTCAAAGGAGGTCGTGAAGATTTGCACACAGTATGCACAGAAGGGTATGTTCAACATATTCATCGCGATTTTCTCTTTCGCCCTGGCCTTCGCGTTTTTTTCCGCTCCAGTTTCCGGACCCGAGCCCGCATCCTTCTTTATCAGCTACCTGATCTCGATTGCGGTATTCGGTCTCTTCCAGGCGCTTTTCATGGCCAATGCAGGCGGATGCTGGGACAACGCCAAGAAGGTCGTTGAAGTTGATCTGAAAGAAAGGGGAACACCTTTGCACGCGGCTGCCGTTATCGGCGACACAGTCGGCGATCCCTTCAAGGATACCTCTTCGGTCGCTTTGAACCCGATCATAAAATTCACCACACTGTTCGGGCTTCTGGCAATGGAAATGGCCATCGCCCCGGGGATGAGAGAAAGCGCTGGAATAGTAGGCGTCGTATTCTTCCTCATTGCTGTGACCTTTGTCTGGAGATCCTTCTACGCGATGCGGATTCCGGTCGATAAATTCGATAAATAAAGGATATTGTTACTGCTGGAAAGAAAAAGGCCGGATCAAAATATTTAATCTTATTTTTTGAAAGGGGGCCGTGCTGGCCCCCTTTCTTAATTTGACTTGCTGATTATCTTTCTTTGGCGGCAAACTCAACAACCTTCCTGTCAGCCTCTTCACTTTCACCTTGATCTGCATCATACATGTTAGACATGCCGTTAAAAATCGCGCCCTTCATCATGGAGAGACGCCTTGTCACCATATCTCCGGAAATATGCGCCGTCGCCTTGACTTCGATGCTTTCTCTTCCCTTCAACTGGCCTTCGATCTTACCTGCTATGGAAATATTGTTAGCCGAGATATCGCCCTTGACGTATGATCTTTCGCCAAGTATGACTTTGTTGCCATGCAGGTTGCCTATGATAGTGCCTTCGATGAGAATCGTTCCCGCAGATTCGGCATATCCTGTGATTTTCGAACTTTCACCGATAAACAGCTCGAGTTTATCCGACTTCCTGTTAGTAAACATCAGGACCTCCCCTTTGTATAGCTAATTGGATTTTCATTTTTGCCATTATGCCAGACTTCATAATGGACGTGGCTTCCTGTAGCGGAACCGGTGGAACCAATGTATCCTATGACATCTCCTCGTTTGACGCTCTGCCCCACCCGTGCAGCATTCTTCCGATTGTGGACATAATAGGTGGAAAAACCATGACCATGGGCGATCACAACAACATTACCTCCGCCTGTGTTATAACCGGAAAAGACAACAACACCATCTGCTGTCGCCGTGACGGGGGTGCCAGCGCCAGCGGAGATATCAATACCCCGGTGGAACTCAGAATGTTGCGAAATCGGATTGATTCTGCTGCCATAAGGAGAAGAAATAATCCCTTGAACGGGAAAGCCCCTAGGGGCGGCGAGATAGATATTCTTTTGGGAATGCAGATAATCCTTGATAGCGCTGACTGTATTAATGGAAGTTTCGATCTGCTCCTGAACCTGATTGATGTCGAACGATCCGACGTCCGACGTGTCAACTTTTTCAAGGATCTTTTCTTTGGAACCGAGAGAGATCAGCTGATGTAGCTCATTCTCTGCCTTTTTCAAAGATAATAGCGTGGTCTTTAAATCGTACACTTTTCTTGAATAATCAAGGAACTGCTTTTCCATGCCCTGGTATTTGATGGCATCGGGAATCATGGAGGCAAGGTAAACAGCGCCCACGAGACTGCAAATGATCGACAGAATGACACCGATAGCCGGGATATTCAAATTCAATGACCTCCGGGGATTATCGTGGGGGATAAGCATGATGGTGATGGGCGTGAGGGCTTTTTGGCAGTATATTTTTAATCTTTGATAATACGGCATGAATATCCTCTCTTCAAGAAACATCATTGTGTCTTGTAAATCTTCTCATGCGAGATTCTAGTGAATGACATTTTGGATACAATATACCGCATTATCGAATAAAAAAATGTGACGGTAGGCACAGATTCTTTCTTGCTGGGAAATTGTTTTTTGAGGGTACCGCTAAAAGGTTGTGAGGATCATATATGATGACAATTATTTCACAAAAGCTGGTGTTCACATTTGTTCGCCTTTTGCCGGCACCTTAAGAAGCTCAATAAATATATGCCTTGAGAGATTCTTTTTCGGAAAAGGGGCGGAAAAAGAAATTCTTATCGATTCGTTTTTCTGGTAAAGGTCAAGAGGATACCGGAGAGCAGGATGTAGGCGACGGCGATCGTGTAATGCGCATTTGATGCAACTGTCCAGGGTAGGTAGACTTCACCTGTGGGCAACACTGAATGAATTATGCCGAAGAGAGTAAAGAGGGCACAGGCAAAGGTGCAAAGGGCGGCGAGCCGCGGCTTGCGGTCTATCAGAAAGGCCAACATGCTTCCCCAGAGGAGGGCCGTGAGGATAAAGCCGTTGCTAAGCACGGTTAGGCTCTGATACATGACTTGCAGGCGGATGGGGAGCTTGTCGGGTGTGATGGCCATGGCGCCCAGAAACTGGCTGAGAATAATAATTACGAGGTTGGCAATGACTGGCATGAAACTTAGGCTCACAGCCGGGGAATGCGCCTCCGGCGCCTCTTTGTAGGCTTGATGGACGATCTCGAAACCGATGAAGATGAAGATCGGGGCCAGTACGGCCCGGGGGATGATGCCCACGATCAGGGACAAGAGACCGATTACGGAACCTATACCGATAGAGAAAGCGGTCAAGAGCGTATACCAGTAGGTGGCGCCCATCTTCTTGTATGCCGGATGGCCGATATATGGCGTGGTCTGAGCTACACCGCCGAAGAAGGAGGCGATCAAAGAGGTGAACGCCTCGGTCAGCAGGATATCGCGCATACGGTAGTCATCGCCAGCGAGACGGGCGCTCTCCGTATTATTGATGCCGCCGATGATTGTCATGATCCCGAAGGGTATAGCGATGGGAAAATACTGTATGCCCTGCGGCAGAGTCTTGAGGAAGTCGACGGAAAAAACAGGGAGACAAAGAGACATCTCAAAAGATGGTTCCTTGAAATCCGGAAGATACCCGGTGTATCCCAGAATAAAATGGATGGCAGTGCCCAAGAGCACGGCGATCAATACACCGGGGATGCGGCCGGGGAATTTCATCTTTCCCAAGAGGACGGCGAATATAATTCCCATAGCCACCACACCAACAACTACCTCGTTGAAGATTTCGACGAGGGGCAGAAAACCGAGGAGCAAGAGTCCGACCCCTGCGATAGATCCCAGGAGCCCGGCCGTGGGTATGACGCGCTGCACCCAGGCGCCGAAAAAAGATGTTATGACCTTGACGACGCCAATCATGAAAAGCGTTGCCATGCCGATCTGCCAGGTGAGTACTGCGTCACGTGTGACGATATAGGCGGGGCCGATAACTGCATAAGCGAGGCCAATGGAAGAAGGCGTATCGAGACCCAAGGGCATGGCAGTAACATCTCTGCGGCCCGTTTTCTTTTGCAGTCGTATGGCTAAGTAAGAATAAACGATGTCGCCGACGAAGACCCCTATAGCCGTGCCGGGGATCATGCGCGTCAGGATGATATCTGCGGGATAGTTGAACGTGAATATGAGGATGGAGCTCATAAAGATAAGGACACCGAGGTTGTCGAGAAATAGAGCGAGGAAGGCGGGCATCTCTCCCCAAAACTTACTTTGCTGGAACGTGCTCCCTGCTTTCACCTTGACATTTCACTCCATATCAAATTCGGTGTATCCGCCACAGTAAGACCGTTTGTCATATAAACCCGTGGTCGCCTCACGCCTTCGGGAGTCTCTGAAACATTTTAATGAATCGCATCATTTCTGCCAGATCGGACATCCGTATCTTACCCGTCATGAAAGCCCATTCCGGTTTCATCTTGCCCCTTTCGATATCATGGTAGGTCTTGTCCGCAACACTTACAGTGCACTTCGCCTCACCCTTGAATCCGGACTCAACGCTGCAATTGCCTTTCGTGATGTTTACCGTGAACTGCCCGCCTTCGGGTCCGGAGATGTCAAAATGAAATACTGTTTGCCAGTCGCCGGCATTTTCGGGGAGAAATCGTTCGGGCAGGCTTTGAAGGATTTCAGCCGCAGTCTTCGCTACGGGGATGACTTTTTCTTCTTTTGTTGCACCGGGCGCAGCTTCGTTCGCCTTTGTTTCCTTCCGCTTTTCTATTCTTTCGGAAACAGGTTGGTAACCCACTTGATCGATCATGATACGGGCTATGATTTCCCTCATGATCTCGGAGGTGCCGCCGACGATCGTTCCCACCCTCGCATCGCGGTACATCCTGGAGATCGGGTATTCATCCATATAGCCATAGCCGCCGTAGAACTGGAGACACACATCGGCAGTTTTTTTGGCAAGCTCGCTCGTGAGCAGTTTGGCCATGGAAGAGAAATGGACAGCAGGCTCGCCCTGACTGTGAAGCCAGGCCGTGTAATACGTGAGCTGCCGGGCCGCTTCCAGCTCCGTCTGCAAGTCTGCCAGAGTATGTCGTATCGCTTGGAACTTCGCTAGAGGCCGGTTGAAGGCCTCTCGCTCTTTGATATATGCCAGGGTCGATTCCAGCCCGAGAAAGGCGCCGCTGATGGAGCCGATCGCGCCGACCAATCGCTCCAACTGGAAGCACTCCATGATGTAATAGAACGCCCTGTTTTCTTCGCCTATCCGGTTTGTGACGGGTACGCGGACATCTTCGAAGGTGAGCTCCCCCGTATCGGAACAGTGCCAGCCGATCTTGTGGAGTTGTCTTGCGGAAAACCCCGGTGTATCTCGATCAACGAGAATGAGGCTAATCCCGCCCGCCCCGGCTTCGGCATCCGTCTTGGTTGCCACTAAAACGAAATCCCCGAAGACACCGTTAGTGATAAAGGTCTTTGATCCGTTGATGATGTAATAGTCACCTTCTCTCATGGCCTTGGTTTTGATCGCCGCCACATCCGAGCCTGTGTTCGGTTCCGTGATGGCTAGGGCGCCGATCTTTTTTCCTGTGATGGCAGGGACCAGATATTTCCGTTTCAACTCTTCGCCTCCGAAGCGGTGTATGTATTCCGCCGCCATATAGACATGAACGCTGACAGCCGCCGCAAATCCTCCCATAGTGGAGCGCGGCAGTTCCTCAAGCAGGACGACGGAGTAAAAGAAGTCTGCCGCTGTTCCGCCATACTTTTCAGGATAATTGACGCCGAAGAACCCCAAATCTCCCATCCTGTTCCAGACCGCCCGGGGAATACGTTTATTCTTCTCCCATTCCTCTGCGTTTGGGGTTACCTCCTTTTCAACGAATTGCCGCACCATACGCCTGAATATTTCGTGATCCGTGGTGAAATACAGCGATTTCATAAACACTCCCTTTCTTTATTCATGTTTAGAGCTTTTAAGATATTGGCGCCGCGTCATTCCCCGATGAACTAATGTGAGGAATCTATTTATGTCCCTCATGTCAGCAGTGAAAAAGATTTCTTCTTTCAGTCGAAATGACAAAGTGGAAGTCTTAAAAGCTCTACTGTCGCCCTGTACTCTTAGCCCTCTATATACATGCTATCAAGAAGGTCTTTATATTTTTCTTCAATGATCCTTTTTTTCAGTTTCATGGTCGGGGTCATTTCACCGCCTTCGATGGAGAAAGGCGCCGAGAGTATGCGGTAATACTTGATCTGCATATATCGGGGAAGCTGTTCGTTCGCCATGTCCACCTCTTTTTGAATTCTTTCGACGACCAGGGGATGCTTAATCAATTCTGTCCAGGAAGATACTTTGGTGCCTTTATATTCGGCCATCGCCTGCACGGCACTTTGATCCAGTACAAGGAGCGCCGTAAGGTAATTCCGACGGTCGCCGTGGACATAGGCCATCTCGATATACCTGCCGCTTGAGAGCAGGTTTACGATGGGAGCGGATGCGATATTCTTTCCGCCTGACGTGATTATGAGCTCCTTCTTTCGATCTGTAATGGTTACGCGTCCCTCTTCGTTGATTTCTCCGATGTCGCCCGACCGGTAAAATATATCGGGTGTGAAGGTAGCATTTGTCTCCTCCGGGTTCCGCCAGTATTCCTTGAAGACATTGGGACCTTTGACTTCCAGTTCACCGTCCTCGGCAACACGCACCTCGACACGGGGAAGAGGCTTTCCCACCGTGCCGAAGCGGTAGTCATGGGGACTGTTAAGAGTAGAAGGGGTCGTCGCTTCCGTGGCACCCCATCCTTCGAGGATCAGGATATCCATGGCATCGAAAAACTCCGCCACCTCTTTGCTGAGAGGCGCTCCGCCGGAGACAGAGAATACTAATTCGCCGCCGAAGATGCTCTTCACTTTTTTGAAGAGGAGTACGTCGGCGAGGCGATGAAGAATACTTACGTGCCAGGGGAGAGGCATGCCGATCATTTTGAGATGTCCCGCTTTTTTCCCCACACTAAGAGCCCCGGAGAAGATTGCTTTTCTAATGGGAGAAGCCGAGCGTACACCTTGCATGATTCTGGCATGAATCTTCTCAAAGACGCGGGGGACAGCGATGAAGAAATTGGGGTTTACCTCCCGAAAATTTTCGACGATGGTGTCGAGGCTTTCAGCATAGGCGATACAGCCTCCTGTGTAGAGAAGGAGGTAATATCCGCCGAAACGCTCCATGGCGTGGGCCAGGGGGAGGAAACTGATGTTCCGTTTAAGTTTGCTTATGTCTCGCACGTGCTCAATCAGCATTTCAAGCGTTCTGACATAATTATTATGTGTGAGGACGACACCTTTCGGGTTGCCCGTTGTCCCGCTTGTATAGATGATGCACATGGCGTCCTCACCGTCAATTTTTTCGGAGAGTTCATGGATTCTGAGAACCGCCTCAGGCGAAGGTTCCTCTTGCAGGAGAACCGAAAAGGGAAAGACCCACGATGGATCGCTCGCTGTAAACGGTTCGGAGAAGACGAAGACGCCTTTGACACTGGGGATGTCTGCCCTGATGGCAAGGATCTTTTGGAGCTGCGCTTCATCCTCTACGAAGAGGAAGGAGGCCTCCAGGTCTTGAATAATAAAGGCGGCTTCCTCGGGGAGGGAGGAGGAGTAAATAGCCGAGTTGATGGCGCCGGCCAAAAGCGCGCCCGCATCGGCCTCGGCCCATTCCATGCGGTTTTGTGAAAATATGGCTATCCGACCGCCGGCCTGGAGGCCCCTCTTCATCAAAGCAGAGGCAATGTGGAAACAGATATCCCCGAATTCACCGTAGGATATCGTCTTGTAGTACCCGGCAGATTTGAACATTAACGCCGGGTCCTTTTCATACCGGGAGAAATTATTGAGGAGAACCTGATTGAAATTCTTGAATGCCATACGGGTTTCAACTTTCAAATTGTTATTAGCCTTGAGTTAAAGTCGTTGACTTAAGTAATTCGTGTCGAGAAATCCCCCGCCCCCCCCTTTTTTGCAAAGGGGGATTGAGGGGCATTTTGACTCGCTGTTGCTGTGATCTAATGGTATTAAGCAAGCAGCATTAAGTATAAAAACTTTGATTCTTCGCGTTGCGGTCACGGAGGATCGGGGCAGGTGTGAATCGTCCTCCGTAGCGCTCTTCCAATTCTTCCATAAGGGAAAGAATTTTAGGAAGCCCCATGCTGTCTATGTAGCGAAAAGGTCCCCCAAGAAAGGGAGGGAAACCGAGCCCGAAAACGGCGCCGATATCTCCGTCCCGCGGTGATAGCAAGATGTCTTCCTGGAGGCATAAGGCTGCTTCATTTATCATGGCAAGGGATAGCCGGTTCTGGATTTTCTGACTATCAAACTTTTTTCGCTTGCGTCCGCTGAAGAACTTATAGATTTCATCGTTAACGACCTTCTTCACTTTCCCTGATCGATTGCCGTAGAAATAGAAGCCACGATTGTTTTTCCGACCCTTATAACCGGCCTGGAAGATCCTCTCCATGGCCGTATTCGGCTGAGCGCCCCTTGCAGCGAAAAGCGGGCCCAGGACCTTTGAGACATGGGCTCCCACATCAATCCCAACCTCGTCGAGAAGGGCAATGGGTCCCACTGGATAGCCGAATTGGCGCATAGCAAGATCGATTTCTTTGATGTCTCCCCCTTCGTTAAGAACTTCCAACGCCTCGTTCAATAGAGGCGCGAGGATACGGGTTGTATAAAAACCGGGACCATCGTTGACGATGATAACGGTCTTGCCCTGTCTGATGCCCACATCGAACGCTGTCGCCCTTACCCAATCCGCCGTCTTTTTCGTCACGATGATTTCGAGAAGCGGCATTTTGGGAACGGGCGAGAAGTAATGCATCCCGATGACCCGTTCCGGGTGTCTTGCTGCCGCAGCGATGCCCCCGATGGGAAGGGACGAAGTATTGCTGGCAAAGATGGCATCCTCTCTAATAGAGGCTTCCGCTTCCGCGAGAATTTTTCTCTTGAGCTCCATGTCCTCGAATACGGCCTCAACGATCAAGTCCGCCCTTTCGAAACCCCGGTAGTCTATAGTGCCCGTGATCCGGCTGAATGTCACATCGCGCTGAAAAGGCGACAGGGCCTTCTTTTTCACCTTTCCATCCAGATCCTGCCAGATCGCCCTTTCTCCCTGTCCAACGGCATCATAGCTGACGTCCTTGAGAAAAACCTCCAAACCGTTTGTAACGCTGACATTGGCGATCCCTGCTCCCATGAGTCCCGCTCCCAGAATACCGATCTTCCTGACCGGACATACCCTGTCCTTCAGAGGATTCTTTTTCATTCCCGTCATGCTGAGGAATATCTGTATCAGTTCACGGGACTGGGGGCTCACAACCAGCTCGCCGAATTTTTTTGTTTCCGCCTCCATGCCTGCTGCCAGACCTTTTTCCATTCCTGCCATTACACACTCAATGATCTTGAAGGGTGCCGGATAATTTCCCCAGGTCTGTTTCTGCACCAGTTCTGTTGCCTTCTTGTAGACGATGTTGCGGATGAGTGAGGTGCTCTCCAACAATTTCGTCAGAAGGGGCTGCTTTCTTTTACGCTTAAAAGGTTGATCGGCCAGATCGAGGGCAGCGTTTTTCGCCGCCTGGAGAAGTCCGTAAGAATGGATGAGATCATCCACGAGTCCCATTTTCTTCGCCTGGCGGGGGTAGATATTTTTTCCTGTAAGCATCATATCCAGGGCGGCTTGCAATCCAACGAGGCGGGGAAGCCGCTGGGTGCCGCCTCCTCCCGGGAGGAGCCCCAATTTTACTTCCGGCAGAGCGATAACCGTCTTGGGATCGTCACTGGCAACGCGGTAATGGCAGGCAAGAGCCACCTCGAGGCCGCCCCCCAGAGTTGCTCCGTGGATTGCAGCCACAATGGGTTTGGGAAAAGCCGCCATCCGGTTGAGAAGCACGTGTCCCTGGCGGCTCAGCATCTCTGCCTCCGCGGGACTTGTCATGTCCTTGAATTTCTCTATGTCCGCACCCGCGATAAAATTATCCGGTTTCCGGCTGATCAGGACAATCCCTCTCGCGCTATCGTCTTCTTCGAGGCCGTCAAGCATTGTCTTGAATTTATCCACGAGGTCGATGGAGATCTTATTGACTTTCTCGCCCGGCTGATCCATCCATACGATTGCCACGCCGTTTTCCTTCTCGATCTCTGCGTAAGACATTGCGGTCTCCGTAAATTTTATTTCTTTCGTTCCAGGATAATTGCGTTACCCGTGGCTCCCGCGGCGCAGGAGGCGACGAGGGCGAATGTCCCGTCTTCTCGAATAAGGCGATTGGCTGCCGTAGTGACCAGCCGGACCCCCGTAGCCCCGAAAGGATGCCCTAGGGAAAGTGAACCGCCCAGGATGTTAAATTTCTCCAGAGGGACTTCCCCGACTTTTTGGTGTCGGCCGAGTTTCTCCCGGGCAAACTCGTCTGATGCAAGACATTTCAAATTTGCCAGGATCTGACCGGCGAATGCCTCGTGAAATTCAAAGACGTCGATATCCTGAAGTCCGAGACCGGCCATTTCGAGGCATTTCGGCGTTGCATAAGCGGGTCCTAAAAGAAGTTCCTCAAAGGGATCCTGGGCTGTGTAGGCATAGGCGCGGATTGCGGCCTTGGGCGTATAGCCGAGTGAGGTGGCGACTTCCTCGGCCATGAGCAGACAGGCGGCTGCTCCATCCGTGAGAAAAGAGGCGTTCCCGGCCGTCACTGTCCCATATTTCTTTACAAAGGCCGGTTTCAGGCTGCCCATCTTTTCCAGGGAGGTGTCAGCCCGGAAGCCATTGTCTTTATCAATAGGCTGAAAATCGGGGGGCACCAGGACGGTTTCTATTTCGCCGCTCAAGGTACCTTCGGCTGTCGCCCGTGCAGCCGCCAGATGGGAACGAACGGCATAACGATCCTGCTCTTCTCTGCTGACAGAGAGGCGGGCAGCAAGACGGTCACAATCCTCTCCCATCGACCGCCCCGTAGAAAATTCGGCAATGGCTGGGATTTCCGGAAGCAGGTCTCTAATGCCTATGCCTCTTGGAAATTCCAGATAATCCTTGAGATCATTGTATTTCTGGGCCTCCATAAGTTTCTTTCTCATGGGCTTCCGGTAGCAGATGGGAATATCGGACAGGCTTTCCGTTCCTCCGGCAATCACTATGTCTGCCTGGCCCGTTTGAATCAGGTCCACGCCGGTTGTTATTGCCACATTGGCAGATATGCATGCCATAGTAACGGTAAATGCGGGAATGGTTACGGGAAGGCCGGCGCCGAGTGCGGCCTCGCGGGCGACGTTGGTCGTTGCAAGATTGGAAATGACCGCTCCCATAATGACGCGACTGATTTTTTCGGGTTCGATCTGCGTTCGTTCGACAAGAGACTTGATGGCAAATCTTCCCAGGTCGTAGGACATAAGGTCTCTGTAACCTGTCCCGGCCCGGAGGAATGGGATGCGGCAACCCTCAATGAGGACGACATTTCGGCCGCGGTATGTGGAGGCTTCCATTTTTCTTTCCATGATTTTATCTGAATGAAAAGATTCCTACTCGGCTGAAATAAAACTCCTTCAAAATTTATGGTTCGTGCCCTTTAGAGGACTCCTGCCGAAATTAAAGAACAACCTCGCCAGATCCAAATTTCTTACCATATTCTACATCAGAGTTCTATGGATTTCATTATTGCCGACAAGAGGTTAGACGACGGGAAAATTGAAAATCATTCTTGCCGAAAAAAATAGAAGATTTGCACGGAGATGACTGCATCTGCCGGTTCTCACGTTCAATAGTCTGTGAAAAGCAAGGACTGACGGAAGATTACTTGCATTCGGAGAACTCAGCAGATATATTTGCCGCACTCTTCGAGGAATGTCCTAAAAGAGGATGTTTCTTAAATTATGAATAGGCAATTCTGATTTCACAACTATGGAAATTTATCTCTTCCTCGGTATTGTCGCCTTCTGCGCCGGATTCGTTCAGGGACTTTCAGGGTTTGGTTCGGTCCTTTTGTCCCTGCCGCTCTTGGCATTTTTCTTGGATGTGAAGACCGCCATTCCAGTGGTGGCACTCTTTGGAGTGGCGCTGACCATATTCCTCCTGGTGCAACTAAGACAACACTGGGATTGGAGGAAAATTTACCGCCTCTGTCTGGGCTCTATCCCGGGCGCTCCGGTGGGCGTGTGGTTTCTGAATCATACCGAGACACAATTGATTCAGTGGACAGTCGGCGCTGTCCTTATCGCTTATGCCTTATATAGTATCCTTCTGAAACCCGCTATCCGCTTCACTGCTCCCGTATGGGCATATCTCTTCGGCTTCACAGCGGGATGCTTGGGTGGCGCCATTAGCGCCTCGGGTCCACCTGTTATCATCTACACGTCACTGCAGCCCTGGAACAAGGATCAGATCAAGGTTACCCTTCAGGGATTTTTCGTCATCTCCGGCATTGTGGTAGTCATATTCCAAGCCATTGGCGGGCTTGTTACGGGCATGGTTTTGTGGTACTTTCTTGCAGCCCTCCCCCTCCTGTTGCTTGGGACTTGGGTTGGGTCACTCCTCTACGGAAGAATCAGGGAGGAAACTTACAGGAGCATACTGCTTACCCTTATGGGGCTTCTGGGGCTATTGATGCTCCTCAAATAACATCCTCGTATAAAGTCCGTTTCACCTGTGTATAGTGAAATTTGATATTTTCCGAATATCATCTGTTACCTGTTGAAAGAGCGCCGCAGGAAATGATCACCTGACGTCATGCCATGGTGAAATGACTCTTCGGTCTTGCAGTCTCAAAACGCTACGCGGCTTTATTCTGTGAGCGTAAAGGAGATGCTGCCAATGGACACCCACGATGCCTCCTCCCAGTAATTCTTGTCACGGTCACGGATAAAATATTCGATGCGGTAGTTGCCGGGCTGCCTCAGATCGAACGGAAAGGCAACAGTGCCCGGGTTATTGCAGTATGAATTTTGCCGGGCTTGAGGGTTCTTCCCGTCTGCATCTCCATTTGGACGATAAAGGATATAGCCGAACAGGTAGAGTGGATTATTGTTACTGTTACGGTACGTTGAAACGCTGGGCCCCGTCAGCCATGCGCCGAATATGTGTCCCTGATTCCAGGCATTCATTGCTTCTTTTACGGAAAAGATTTTTCTCGATTCACGCACTTTGATTTGTTTGTCGTAAGAATCCGGGCCGGAAGCTATTTCATCGTATATTCCCACACCCCAGCCCTTCAAATCCCATCGCTGATATTTGAATGGGGGAACAGGAAAGGGGGCACCTGATATGCCTGCCTGTATAGGCGGCGGCTGATTTGAGGCGTTCTTGCCATCAACGAAATTGAAGGAATATTTTTTCGCCGACACTTCATTGTGTGAATCCTTTTCTTCAAGCGCAATGCGGATAGTCCATGTGCCAAAGGAAAGATTTGATCTGTTGGCGCTACGCTCGTAAAACAGGGCGGGCAAGCTAAATTCCTGCTCCGCATATCCCTGTTCATTGAAGCCATAGCGGGTATTCCATACATCCGTTCCGTCCGGGCGGAGTACCTGGACTTTGAAATAGTAGTCGAAGGTGCCAAACCGGCTCAGATTTCCTTGCCTCTGGACGCGCATCCAGAATTTAACCTTTGTAGACTGAAGCGGTTGAGTGAATGCCCACGTGCTTTGGTTTGTGCTTATTCCCACGTCGAGGACTCCGGGATGGGCGAGCGCCTCCTTTGAAATTGCGAAGGCACAAGAAACAATCAAGAAGAACAAAATCATCCGCAGTAATTTATTTCCATTTTTCGAGTTCTCGATATGCATTTTCCAGACTCCTTTTACATAATTATCAAAACTGATTCTCAAGCGAACAGCATCGCTATAACAGACGCGGCGAACGTGATAACGATGGATATAATGAAAGCCGTTTTAATGACTTGGCTCTCAATTCCCAGAGCGTCTATGGTCGCTGCCGCATTCTGAAGTTTTGCCGGGGAAATGACACTGGCCAGCCCACCTCCGATGGCAGTTACCGCCGTAACGATCAGCGCGTCCACATTCAGAAGCTTCGAAGTCAGGAGATGGTATTTTGTGAACATGGCAATAGTCGAGGCCTCGCTCCCGCTCAAGAAACCTCCAAAGAGTCCGAGATAGCCACTGATGAAGGGATAAAGGGCGCCAAAGGCCATGGCCGAACCCTGTGACAGCACCCAGATCATATTCGTGGCAGGTTCAACAATCTTCCAGACGGACCCCAGATTTTGTGTTCCGGAGTTGTTCATCACGAATGCAATGGCGAAAAAGATGGCTGCCGAATAGGTTGGTCTCGGCGCTCGTCTCACCCATTTCACCAGAGTTTCTTTTACCGCCTTTCCGCTGGGCCTGATGAAGATGGCCGATAAGATCGTGCTGACGAGGACCCACGTATATGCATTCCAGAGCATGCGCGTCCTGATCGATTGGCCGGGGATGAGGGAGACGGCCATGCTTATCTTCTTGTAAAGAAGATCGAAACAGGGCGTATAGAAGTTGATGGCGAACGAAGCGGCAATCAGGATAATCCACGGTGAAAGCGCCGTTATGAGGGGCATGCCCCTTTCAACTTTCAAGTCTTCCTCAGTTAGATGCGTTCTGTCGATTATCGGTTTGCCTAAGAGCTTCAGATAAAGAAGCATGACGACCATTGTTGAGAAACCGGCCATGACGCCCGTAAGCACCACGCCGCCTTCAAGGAAGGGGATGTAGCTTACGGCAACGGCGACACCGCCGTTTGTAAGACCAGCGATGAGACAAGGTATGAATCCTTTCCGAACGAGTGCCCAACGCCCGACGATCCAGAGCATCCCGAAACCGATCAGCGTGGAAATGACCGGAAGGAATTTGGCAAAGACACGGGCTGACTGGACGAGGGAAGTCCCCGTCATGTCTGAATATACAACAAGAGGCGCGCCAAGTAGCGCAAAAGTGCAGAGGCCGTCAAAACCGATTGCCGGGAGTGCTACTGCGACAAAGGTGGAATATCCGAGGGCAACAAGAATGGGCGGGAGTATTGATACGGGGGTCGCGCCGACGGCCACAAGCAGTGTACCGGCCCCCACATTGATGAGCATGATCTGTACGACCCTATCTCCCGATGCGAATGTCTTTACAAAGACGGCTATGCGTTGCAGGGCGCCCGTTGCTTCCATGTAGCTTATCTGCAGTATCGATGTTGCAACCATCAACGACACAGGGAACGAGGCGATCATGCCGGCGACGGATGAGCGCAGACCCACTTCCAGCGAGGTGTTAAAGAAAAAATGTGCGGTGGCTGTCGTCAGAAGCCATCCTACGGTGCCGCTTGAATCGGCGGCAAAATGTTTTCTTACCATCAGGAAAACAATGACAAACATTGGAAGCAGTGTCAGTGCAACGGATAAAAGCATCATTTCCTCCTGGTTCTTTCAGTCTGGCATTCTAAAGAAGCCATGAACAAAACTATTTCTGCCCATGGCCTTTCTTTTTCCCGTGTTATTCCTTGTGGATTTCTGGACGGTGGAAAACAAGTCCAAGTCTGCAATAGCAATAAGCGCAATAGCTGCTTTCAGCCTGCTGCTTATTCTGCGTCGTTTCCTTACAGAGGTGGGACAAAAGAACATACCGCATTGGTTATGTCAATGAAAAAAGCAAGGTTTTCTTTGTGAAAAAAGCAACCTCTTGAGAATTAGAAATGCTGATATGCAAGCGGCCGAAGTGCAGTATGAAGCACCAGCACAGTTAGCGGCGATAACTGTGCCTAATCGGTCAGGGACGGTTTAATCTATCAAGCACCTTGTAAAGTGCCTGCGTGCCTTCCGTTTCCAGCCCCTCCGCCATAGCGGCGGTGTAGAATTGGTTTGCCATGGCCAGGCCGGGAAGAGACAGCTTCATCCTTCGCGCCTCCAGCAGGGCGATGCCCATATCCTTTACAAAATGACGGATGTAAAAGCCGGGGGCGAAGTCGCCCTTCACGATCCTCCGCCCGAGTTGATTGAGAGACCAGGAGGAGGCCGCGCCTTTGCCGATGATGTCGATGACAGCGTCGAGATCCAATCCGGCCTTGCGGGCATAGAGAAGGGCCTCGACGACACCGACCATGGCGGCGGCGATAACGATCTGGTTGCTCATCTTGGTGTGCTGTCCCATGCCCGGTTCGCCCATGTAAGCGATATTCTTGCCCAGCAGTTCAAAAACCGGGAGCACCCGCGTGAAGGCTTCTTCATCCCCACCTGCCATGATTGCCAGCGTGCCCTCTCGTGCCCCGACGTCGCCGCCGGAGACAGGGGCATCGAGAGACGAAACAGACTTGCCCTTCGCTTCTTCATAAATCCGGCGGGCCAGGGACGGCTCGGACGTGGTCATATCCACAATAACCGATCCCGGACGGCTCCGCTCCAGCACTCCTCCCCTTCCCAGGATAACCTGCTCCACATCCGCCGGTTCGCTGACCATGGTGAATGTTACATCGCTTGCTGCTGCCACATCTCCGGGAGTGGCGAGCCAGGCGGCGCCCTGGCTGCACAGTTCTCCCGCCTTTTCTTTTGTCCGGTTATACACGGAGAGCGGATAGCCCTTTTTCAGAATATGTATGCACATGGATTTGCCCATGACGCCTGTGCCGATCCATCCGATTTTCTCCATCGCTCGCTCCTTTATTCTGTTGTAAATTTAAATTCAACACTAAAGAAAGAACTTGCCGGGATAAAAAAGAGACACTCCGGATATAGAAATCTCTTGATGCTCTTCGTGGCGGCAAGGCCTATTCCGTATACAGACAGAAAAAACTACCGCCTGCCTGTCTACAGATCACCACGTCCCCGCTTGCTCTCCAGGTTGTGAACATGCACGTGCTGTCCGGCTTTAATGTCTATGCGGGCGACGCCTATAGGCTCACCGTATTTAAGTATGAGACTGCCCTCCGGAATATCTCGAATGGCGAATTTGTGACCGAAGGGGATGTTGTCTGTAATATGCACAACGATCCTGTCGTCTGCCGCTTCCACGACTATCTCTGCAGGGGCCTCGATGGGTTCCACGACGACGGCCACATTGTCGATTCCTTCCATCACAATCGCTTTTTTCGTCAACATTATTTAACACCTTCAACAGTTTTCTTCAATATTGATTTGCTAAACCCTTCTGGAAGATATTTATCATTTTCCTTCTTACATCGACGGTCCGATACGCTTGATGGCAAAATCATTGAAGCCCAGAGTCTCGGCTCTGACCAGCTTACCCGAGGCAACCTGCATAACTTCTGCAAAAATCCGCTTACCTACATGTGAAATCGATTCATGGCCGGTGATGATGGTGCCGGCGTTCATATCCATATTGTCTTTCATCTTTTCAAAAATCGCCGTGTTCGTCGCCACTTTGACAGCCGGCGCAATCGGCGAGCCGCAGCAGGTGCCGCGCCCTGTCGTAAAGACAACGATGTGGCAGCCGCCGGCGACCATCCCCGTGAGCTGCTCGATATCCTGTCCCGGCGTATCCATCCAGATAAGCCCTCTTTTCATAACGGGCATTGCATAGTCTATGACATCCTGGAGGGGTTTCGTACCCGCCTTATAGATACAGCCGAGGGATTTTTCTTCAATCGATGACAGGCCGCCTTCAATATTTCCCGGCGTGGGCTGTCCGCCCCGCATGTCCACTCCCATAGCCTTCGCCGAATCCTCGCATCTCCTTATCACATCATAACAGCGGGCTGCAACCTGCTCGCTCGCGGCCCGGGCAGCGATGAGATGCTCGGCGCCGATAAGTTCCGTCGTCTCCGCGAGGATGACGCTCCCACCGGCGTCGATCAAGAGATCGCAGGCGACGCCCAGTGCCGGGTTGGCTGATATGCCGGAGCAGGCATCTGATCCCCCGCACTCGGTTCCCAGGATAAGTTCGGAGACGTCGCTCGATGTACGTTCCACGGAAGATGCGCCTCCAACCATTTCGCGTGCGGCGCTCGCCCCTGCCGCTATCGCCTTGACAGATCCGCCCTCATCTTGGATGATCACAAGATGTACCGGTTTATCCGGGCATGTCTCTTTTATTTCCGCAGCCATGTCCTGGGCTCGTAAAGTTTCACAACCAAGACCGACTACCACGACGCCGTAAACGTTGGGATGTGTCCCGTGGGCAACGAGAACCCTTGCAGTTAACACAGCATCGGCCCCCAGCTGCGTACATCCGTGCTGGTGCTCGACCCAGGTGGTGCCTGTGACAAGCTGGGATATTCCCCTGGCCACGCGGTTTGCACAAACTACGGATGGAATGATGATCACATGATTCCTGATGCCTACGGTTCCGTTGCTACGGCGATAGCCCATGAACTTCATCGTTTGTTTCTCTTTTCTCAGGAAGCTGATTCAAGCTATGACTGTTTTTCCTGCCCGTGGCCGCTTTACAGTGCACACCCAGGCTGATGCTATTATAATCAATTTGGCAAAAATTTCATCAGATAAAAAACAAATTGACGAAGCTTGCCGGTTGTCGTAAAAGTAAGTGACTTTTCTCATTCAATCATTTTCTGTCAAAGTTCTCCTAAGGGTCTCATGTCTATGAAAAATGATCTCAGTCAAAGGAAAGCCGCGGAAATCTTTTATGCAGTATTGAAGGCGATCGACCCCTATGGGCTCATCAAAGAGCGTATCGAAGAGATCCGCTCCATCTATCGCGAGGGAAACTACGGAAAATTATACCTCATCAGCTTTGGCAAGGCAGCCTATCCGATGACAAAGGCCGTATCTGATTTTGCGGATGATCATCTGACAAAAGGCATCATGATCACCAAGTATGGGCATGTGCCGGAAGGAGAAGTCTCCCATAAGATCGAAGTATGCGAGGCGGCCCATCCCGTTCCGGACCTTCAGGGTGTCCTGGCCACGGAAAGAGTTATTAGCCTTCTCGAAAAAGCGGGCAGCGCGACACTCGTAGTTTGTCTGATCTCCGGCGGCGGCTCTGCCTTGCTGGTTGCACCGCACAGGGATATTTCCTTAGCCGAAAAGCAGCAGATCACGCAGTTGCTGCTTAAGGCCGGCGCCAATATTCAGGAACTGAATACGGTAAGGAAACATCTCTCGCGGATCAAGGGCGGGAGACTTGCCGAAATCGCCTATCCCGCGAGAGTTCTTTCTTTGATTCTTTCGGATGTCATCGGCGACCCGCTGGATGTGATCGCCTCCGGTCCGACATCACCCGATCAGACGACCTTCGAGGATGCCTTGAAGGTCATCAAGCGCTATGACATGGGAGATAAAATTCCCGAGAAAGCCCGGCTCATCTTGATCCGCGGCGCTGCAGGGGAAATCGCTGAGACGCCGAAAGAAGGGAATCCTGTTTTTGCGCGGGTGCAAAACGTCATAATAGGAAGCAACAATAAAGCGATTGAAACGGCCAAAATAGAAGCCGAAGGTCACGGGTATCAAACGGCAATCATCTCCTCGGATCTGCAGGGTGAGGCGACAGATGCCGCAGCCTGGCTTGCCCGCAAAGCAATCGAAGCGCGCCGGGAATTGGCTGGAGGGTCTCAGGGAAAGATCTGTCTCATCTCAGGCGGGGAGACAACCGTGACTGTTCGGGGAAACGGCCTGGGGGGAAGAAATACAGAACTGGCCCTCGCCTTTGCGCAGGAAATTAAAGGCATGCAGGGCATAACCCTTCTTTCCGCGGGTACGGACGGTACTGACGGCCCCACAGACGCTGCGGGCGCAATTGTTGACGGCAGTACCATTGAGAGAGCGGAAGCTGCCGGAATCATCCCAGGGGATTATTTGAAGAATAACGACTCCTATCATTTTTTCAAGACAGCAGGAGGCCTCTTTATCACGGGTCCCACAGGCACCAATGTGATGGACCTGCAAATCATCTTGCTCGACTGAATCTTTTATGTTAGGGAAGCGAGGCTTGTGTTGCAGATGGCGTATGTTTCTCTACGCCTAAGCTATTAATATTTGTACCCCTTATCTTCAAGGTGTCACAATACGGAATATGTTACGGCATCGATAGAATCATGAACAATCATATTAAGAAAGGAGGTATCACGATGAAGGCGAAGAGTTGGATTACAATCTGCTTGTCCATGTCACTGCTTCTGGTCTTTTCGGGACCGGTGCTGGCGCAGGGCGTCATCAAAATCGGGGGAGTCTATCCTCTGAGCGGAAATATTGCCTCGACAGGGTTGGATTGCAAGAGAGGCGTTGATCTGGCTGTGGATATCATCAACGGCAAATACGGTAAAGAACTCGATCTGCCTATGGCGAAAACGGGCGGTCTTCCCAATCTGGGAGGAGCTAAACTGGAAGTCGTCTACGCCGATACTAAAGGGGAGCCGAGAAACGGCATGTCCGAGACCGAAAGATTGATCACCCAGGAAAAGGTTGTCGCCATTATTGGCGCCTATCAGAGCTCGGTTACCAAGACCGCGAGCCAGGCAACGGAAAGACTGAAAGTACCTTACGTCTGTTCCGATTCCTCATCGCCCACGCTGACGGAAAGAGGTTTCAAATACTTCTTCAGGGTCAGTCCCCATGACGCAATCTTTGCGAAGGACTGGTTCCAGTTCCTGAAAGATGTTGAAAAGAAAACCGGCAAGAAAGTCGCGACCGTCGCCATCCTCTATGAAAATACGGAGTTCGGTTCCAATGTGGGTAAGTACGCCAGGAAATACGCAGAGGAATTTGGCTATAAGGTCGTGGCCGATATATCCTATGCTGCGAACGCCACCGATGTGACAAGCGAGGTGGGTAATCTGATTAAGAGTAAACCCGATGTATTGATGCACGCCTCCTATATCACTGATGCCATTCTCTTCACCAAAACCTTTAAGGAAATGGGCTTTGCCCCAAAAGGCATCCTTACCATGGCTGGTTACATCGAACCTGGTTATTTGCCGGCTGTGAAAGCGGACGGCAATAATATCATCGTCCGTTCGACCTTTGCTTTGGACCTTGGCAAGAAGAAACCTCTTGTGACAAAAGTGAGTCAGCTTTTCAAGAAGAAATACGGAATAGATATGAGCGAAAACGCAGCCCGCAGTTTCATGGCCCCCTTTGTTCTGGCGGACGCAATCAATAGAGCGAAATCCACCAACAGCGAGGCGGTTGTAAAGGCGCTTCTGGAAACGAACATCCACGCCAATCAGGTCATTTATCCCTGGAAGGGAATCAAGTTCGATCCGCAGTCTCACCAGAATATCTACGCCCAGGGAGGACTGGTACAGGTGCAGAACGAACAATACGTGACAGTCTGGCCATTTGCATCGGCCGCCAAGGAAGTCGTTTGGCCGTTCCCCGGATGGAAAGGTAAAAAGAAATAATTCCCATTGTGATGAGCTATTGACAGGCGGGTCTCCGTTCTAAACCCGCCTGTCGGTGCGCTTGCAAAGAACTAAATCATGCCTGAACAATTACTCCAACAGATTGTCAACGGTTTATTGATCGGTTTCATGTATTCCTTAATCGCCATTGGTCTCACCCTCATCTGGGGCGTCATGAATATCGTCAATTTTGCCCACGGTGAATTCCTGATGATCGGGATGTTTACCTCCTTCTGGCTATTCAGCGTGTATGGACTGGATCCCCTCTTTTCCATACCGATCTGTTTTCTTCTCCTTTTTCTGATGGGGATGTTTATCTACCGTTTTATCGTGAGCAAAGTGATGAAAGGACCGATGCTGGCACAATTGGTCGTCACCTTCGGCATCAGCATCTTCCTGTCCAATCTAGCCGTTTACCTGTGGACGCCGGATTTCCGTCTCATTCCCCCGACTATCCTTCAGGGAACCTGGGAGTTCGGGGAGCTAAATTTAAGCATTCCCAAAACGATCGCATCCATTGGGAGCATAATCACGTCGGTATGCCTTTTCCTGTTCCTGAGAAAGTCGAAGACAGGCAAGGCAATTCTGGCGACGGAAATGGACCGGGAAGCAGCGTTGCTCATGGGCATCAATACGGAACGCATCAACTCCCTGTCCTTTGGGATAGGGGCCGCCCTCGTGGGAGTGGCCGGTGCATTTTTATCTACCTACTATTACATTTATCCCCAAGTGGGTGGTCTTTTTGGACTGATAGCTTTTTCCATCGTTGCCCTGGGAGGTTTCGGAAGCATAGAAGGGGCCTTCATCGCGGGCGTTCTGGTCGGGCTGGCACAGACACTGGGCGGCTTTTTCTTCGATCCGGCATACAAGTACGCCATCGTTTTTATGATCTACCTCATCACGATCTGGATCAGGCCTCAGGGACTCTTAGGGTGGTAATGTATGAAGAACTTATCCCTTAAACAAATAACGGTTGGGCTGACAATCTTAGTCATGCTCCTCATCTTCCCGATGGTGGTGACACAGATATTTCCCTTACAGGTCATGATCCTCGTGTTCATGTATGCCATGCTGGGTGTGGCCTGGAACATCATGGGCGGTTATGCCGGCATGTTCTCCTTCGGGCAGGCGGCCTTTTTCGGAATCGGCGCTTATACCTCTTCCTTTCTGCTGATGACGTTCCATGTGAATCCTTGGATCGGGCTGATTGCGGGAGGTGTGGTAGCTGCACTCGTTGCCGCCGCCATTGGCTATCCCTGCTCTAATCTACGCGGCCATTATTTCGCCATTGCTAGCATTGCCTTTGCCGAAATTGTGCGGGTCCATTTCAATAACTGGACACTGGTAAATGCCGCCGAAGGGATATCTCTTCCGATGCTCGACGAATCCTTCATCAATTTCATGTTCCACAACTCGAAGGTGCCCTACTACTACATCATGCTGGCCTTTCTGATTATCGCTCTGGTCGTCTGCTATTTTGTTGCGACATCGAAGATGGGCTACTATTTTCGCGCCATCAAGGAGAGTCATGATGTGGCTGAAGTCTTAGGCGTGAACGTTGTCCGCTACCGTCTCATCGCGATCATGATCAGCGCCTTCTTGAGCGCCATGGCTGGCAGCTTTTATGCGCAGTATGTGCTTTACATTGATCCGGAAAGTGTAATGCTCCTGGCGATATCCGTTCAGATCGTGCTTTTATCCATGCTCGGGGGAGCCGGTTCTGTAATGGGTCCCGTCATCGGGGCCGCCGTGCTTATTCCCATCGCTGAGGTCACCCGCGTATGTCTGGGTCATAAGGGGACGGGTGTGGACATGCTGATCTACGGTTTTTTGATAACCATCATTTCCGTCTACCAGCCTCAGGGCGTGTGGGGACTCCTTTCCAGAATAGGGAATAGAATAAAATGAACAAGGCAATCTGCTTGGACGTAAAAGGTATGACTAAATGGTTCGGCGGTCTGGCGGCGAATCAGGACATCGACTTCTTCATTGAGGAAGGTGAAATCGTCAGCATCATCGGACCGAACGGGGCAGGGAAATCCACCCTCTTCAACTGCATCACAGGCTTTTATAAGCCCAACAGCGGCAAGGTTTCCTTCTTCGGTAGAGACATCTACCGTATGCGCGCCGATAAGATCTGCAAACTGGGCATTGCCCGGACTTTCCAGGTCGTCCAGGTCATCAGCGACATGACCGTCTTGGAAAACGTGGTTACCGGGGCGCTGCTCCGCTTCAGCACAATCGGACCGGCTACGGACAAAGCCCTTGAGATATTGGCCTTCACCGGTCTTATCGATAAGAAATCATTCCTGGGTACGGAATTGACCATCGCCGATAAGAAGCGCCTTGAGGTTTCCATGGCGCTTGCGACGCAACCCAGGCTGCTGATGCTGGATGAATCAATGGCCGGGCTTACCCCGGTTGAACTTCGGCAGATTATAGATCTCATCAAGAAAATCCGCGGCCAGGGCATGACACTCGTCATCGTGGAACACGTGATGGAAGCCGTTATGGAGATATCGGACCGCGTTGTCGTGTTGAACACTGGGAAAAAGATCATGGAGGGAGCGCCGAAAGAAGTGTGCTCCAGCCCGGAAGTGATTCAGGCATATTTAGGGGATAAGTATCGTGTTGTCTGTTAATAATATTTCGGTCGGATATAAAGGCCTCCTAGCCGTGCAGGATGTTTCTCTTCAGATCGACAAGGGAGAAATCGTCAGCCTTGTAGGTTCCAACGGTGCGGGAAAATCCACCATCGTGAAGACCATTGCCGGTCTGATGCATCCTCAAAAAGGGGAGATTATTTTCGAAAACGCGCTGATCCATAAAATGCCGCCTTACGATATCGTGAAGAAAAGGATTTCGATGATTCCCGAAGGACGGCGGCTCTTCGGGCGCCTGACCGTTCTGGACAATCTCATTCTCGGGGCGTATGCCCTGGATTCGCAGGAAGAGACAGAGAACATGATGGAGCGCGTCTTCAATATCTTTCCCATCTTGAGGGAAAGAAAAGGGCAGCGCTCAGACACCTTCAGTGGCGGGGAACAGCAGCAGTTGGCCATCGCGCGGGGTCTCATGTCCCATCCGTCGCTGCTGATGCTGGATGAGCCATCGCTCGGACTGGGGCCGAAACTGGTTTCGGAAATCTTCAAGATTGTGCAGGACATCAATCGCAACGGCGTTACAGTTCTGCTTGTGGAGCAGAATGTTCATGAAGCCCTCCAGTTATCCCACCGTGCCTATGTTCTGCAGACGGGCCGCATCGTCCTCGAAGGAAAGGGGGAAGACCTCTTGAAATCCGATCTCGTCAGGCAGGCCTACCTAGGCATGTAGAAATAAACTATTAGGATGAAACGATCATGCGCGTCGTCATGAGGTATGGGATAAAGGGGCTTACGCTGGATATTCCCGATGGTCTGGATATAGCAGTCATTCGCAAGAAAGCCATGCCCGTCCTGAATGATCCGGAAAGCGCCGTGGCGTCTGCCCTTAGAAATCCTGTGGGATGTAAATCGCTCTTCGAAGAGGCAAGGCAATGCCGGAGCGCCTGCATTCTGATCTGTGACTCCACCCGTCCTGTGCCGAACGGGACAGTTTTGCCTATTCTCGTGAGGGAACTGATACGTGCCGGTATCAAGCCGCAGGCTATTACTATGCTTGTTGCTACAGGCCTGCACAGGCCTAACGAGGGGGAAGAGCTTCGTGAGGTGGTGGGCAGCGCCTGGGTGCTGGAGACAGTACAGGTTATCAATCATTTTGCCCGCAATGAAGGAGACCATCTGTCTCTGGGGACCCTGCCGGGTTACATACCTATAAAACTCGACCACCGGTTTTTGCGCGCCGATTTGCGTATCGTCGTGGGACTGGTAGAGCCTCATTTCATGGCTGGCTATTCGGGCGGAAGGAAAATAATCACGCCGGGTATCGCTCATGAAGACACCATAAGGATATTCCATTCCGCGAGAATGTTAGAACATTGCCGGGCTGCTAACTGTATTTTGGAAGGCAATCCCATTCACAGTGCGCAGTTGGATATTTTGAAACTGGTGGGAAGGGTCTTTGCCGTGAACACTGCCATCGACGAAGACCGGCGGATATCCTTTGTCAATTTCGGCGATATCGAAGCGAGCCATCTCGATGCGGTGGCCTTCGTGCGCCCCTACACGGAAATCCCTGTGCCGAGGAGGTTTAAGACCGTTGTCACGAGTTCCGCGGGACATCCTCTCGATAGCACCTATTACCAGACAGTGAAAGGGATGATCGGAGTGATTGATATTTTGAAACCCGGAGGAAATTTGATCATCGTCTCCGAGTGTCGGGGAGGCCTGGGGTCTCCTGAATTTGCGGAGGCGCAAAGGAACTTGATTCGCCTGGGGCCTAACCGTTTTTTGGAAGACATTCTGCAGAAACGCTCTGCCTCGATCGACGAGTGGCAGTCAGAGATGCTCGTCAAGGCCATGAAGAAGGCGAACATCTATCTTTACAGTGAAGGCCTCACAGAAGATCAACACTCACTGACTGCAGTACATAGCATCGCATCACCCTCTGAGGCCATTGCCGATAGCGTCAGAACCCATGCCGATTCTCACATAGCCGTTGTCCCGGAAGGGCCATACGTCATACCGCTCTACTCCGGTTAACGAGGCAGTTTAATAATCTCCCTCCAGTGTTTGCGATATCCCGCCTGGTCACGCACTATTTTGCTTCCTGCTGCACCGCCCGCATAGAGCTTTGCATTAATCTCGAGGCCTTTGATCTTCCGCATCTTAGATGTAGCTTTGGTAAATCGGCTTGTACATCTGCGATTTGATGTAGGCCAAGAGATCTGCAGGTCTCTTCTTATGTGCGAGGCCGTCCTTGTAGGCAACTTCGGCTACGGCTGTCGCTATAGCGACAGAGACCTCTTGAATCCTTTTTAACGACGGATAGATGCGGCCTTGTTCGAGGTCGCTCTCCAGAACATGGCCGGCCAGGGACTTCGCCACCGTTAAGAACATCTGGTCCGTTACATGCTTTGCCTCGCAGGCGACGATGCCCAGGCCCACGCCAGGGAAAATATAGACGTTGTTGCCTTGGCCCGGTACGAAGGTCTGGCCATGGTAAGTGAATGGTGGGAACGGGCTCCCGCTGGCGAAGACGGCGCGGCCATTGGACCAAGTGTAAGCCTCCTCCGCCGTGCATTCGGCCTTAGAGGTTGGATTCGAGAGCGCAAATATTATCGGGCGCTCATTGAGCTTTGCCATCGCTTCCACTATAGCTTGCGAGAAACCTTTGCCCGTGCCCGATACGCCGATGAGTGCGGTAGGTTTGAGGGATTGGATTGCCGCGAGCAAGTCGTGGCAGGATGGATAGTCATGTGCGTAAGGAAGTTTGTGTTCGGCGAGTGCTTTGCGGCTCTTTACCACCAGACCCTTTGAATCCATGAACCAGCATCGTTTGCGGGCTTCTTCAGCCGTCAGGCCTTCGTCGATCAGTGCGGAAACGATGAGGTCGCCGATACCAATTCCGGCCTCGCCTGCGCCAAGGAAGAGGAAAGTCTGATCCCTCAGCTGACCCTTGGTGATGCGCAAGGCGGAATAAGCTCCGGCCAACGTTACAGCGGCGGTTCCCTGTATGTCATCATCGAAAATGCAGGTGCGGTTCTTGTATTTCTGGAGGAGACGGAAGGCATTGATGTTGGCGAAATCCTCAAGTTGGATCAGCGCTTTCGGAAACACTTTATGCACGGCTTTGACGAATTCTGCAAAGAATTTATCATAAGCATTGCCGCGAACCCTTTTTTGGAAAATTCCTGTATAAAGCGGATCATTTAGCAATGTCTCGTTTTCCGTGCCGACATCCAGCAGCACCGGCAGGGTATATGACGGATGAATTCCGGCAGCGGCAGTATAGAGAGAAAGCTTGCCGATCGGTATGCCTATGCCGAACGCACCGAGGTCGCCGAGACCTAGGATGCGCTCGCCGTCGGTCACAACGATGATACGCACGTCTTTGTACGGCCAGTTCTTCAGGATTTCTGCAATTTTGCCAGTGTCATTTATCGAGAGGTAGAGACCGCGCGGACGGCGGAATAGATGGCCGTATTCTTGACAGGCCTTACCCACGGTGGGCGTATAGATGATGGGCATCATTTCCTCGATGTTGTTCATCACGACGTGGTAGAAGAGGGTCTCGTTGCGATCCTGCAGGCCTACCAACTGGATATAACGTTCCAGGTCGTTGGGTTTTTTCCGGAAATTGTCCATAACCCGCCCTGCCTGTTCTTCCTGGGTTTGAACGTGCGGCGGCAGAAGACCGCGCAGTTTCAATGCATCGCGCTCCGCCTCTGTAAAAGCCGTGCCTTTGTTCAGCATCGGATCATGGAGCAGGGTTACGCCCTTGGAGAATTCCGTATAGTCGCCGCTGCAAATGATCAGATCATCGACCTTCTCAAAATACACTGTCTTGGGCACGACCTGTCCGGTTACCGGGTGGTACCATTTATAGTCCACCCAGCCGCTGCCTTCAGCCTTGGCGTTTTTAATGATCTTTTTAATGAAGCTCCCGCCATCGTAATCCTTGACATCACTGAAATCCTCCCCCACAAATTTTTCATTGACGCCATGCGCGAGCATGGTCCCCTTGAGACTCAATACATAAATATACTTTTCGTCCTGGACAAATTGTCCTTCGGGGTTCGAATATTCGGCCAAGGCGATTCTCTTACCGGCAGCCTTGTAGAAAGCAACAGCTTTCTCTACCCAGCTTTTGGCGTTCTCTGTCATTTGTTTACTCATACTTTCTCCTTTCTTGCGCTATTAAAATTATTGCTTAGTCGCACAGACCTCAAACCCTCCGAATTCAAATTTCTTGATATAACTGAGCCGGGAAAAATGATTATATCAAGAACCGAGCATGCCGTCCCCAGACTTGAACCTCAATACGACCTTCAGCCGCCTTTCGATTTCTTCCTCTGAGAGCACACCTACCATCTTATCTATGAGTTTTCCATCCTTGAACATGAGTATTGTCGGGACACCCTGGACTGCGTATTGTGAACACACAGTCGGATTATCGCCGACGTTCAGCCTGGCCACCTTCATCCGGTCGTTGTACACTGCAGCAATGCGGTCGATGATGGGACGAAGCATGCGGCAATATGCACACCACGGCGCCCATATCATTAAAAGAACAGGTCTAGGCGAGGCGAGAACCTCGCGGGCGAAATCGATGTCAGAGACATTGACGGCCAAGAATTTCCTCGCACTGATAAGAAGGGGGGCATGACAGCGCCCGCAGTGAAGAGGGTCCGGCGAAGCACTGTATTTCGCGCCGCATTTTCTACAAACGAGAACGGCATTATCTGCATCCATCACGTGGAACCCTTTCTCCATGAGAGCCTGTTTTAAGTGACCTCAATGCCGGTTATTGCACGGCCGGCGGCATGTCTTATCTTGCCACCTTGACCGGCTGGGGGGACAGTATCCGGAGAAGGTCACCGGTCGCCATCTCCGCGAGTAGTCCCTTCCTCCCGGCATTGATAAGAATTTGCTGAAAATCGAGGAGCGTCTCTTCGATGTATATAGGGAGCTTTTTTCTTATGCCGAAGGGGGAAGTGCCTCCGACCATGTATCCAGTGTGTTTTTGAGCCGTTCCCGGATCACACGGATGTACGGACTTGACGCCCAGAATCCTGGCCAATTCTTTCGTGGAAACCTCCCTGTCTCCGTGCATTAGGATGATGAAGGGCTTCTTCCGATCATCCTCCATGACGAGGGTCTTGATTGCCATGTGCTCATCCACACCGAGTTCCCTTGCGGCCACCTCTGTACCGCCTCTTTCTTCATAATTGTAAGGACGAAGAGTGAAGTCCACCTTTTCATCCTTGAGGATGCGAATAGCCGGCGTTGCCGGGAAATGCTCTTTTGTCATCGAAGCCTCCCGAGAAACATAAACATGCCTCATATATTACCATCCCTTAAGGATTTTTTTCCATGGATAATTCATTGACGTGTCCCTGGATGTCTTATGTCAGAAGTCTGACTATCAAGATTAGCGCAGAAATTGCTTCGGTGGCAGGCGCAACGATTTCTTTTATGTTCGATTGAAATATTGCACCGTCGGGAAAATTAGAAAAGCAACATTACAAGAATAAGGGATCAGAAAACAAATCCCGCGGTAGGAGGGATGACACGTGGAGTTAGTAGATGGGACATTTTCTCCACTTGAAGTGTAACGTGGCGCTCTCTAATAGACTGTAACACTCAAATTTTGATTGTTTTGTCTCAGCATGAAATAGATTTTTTTGTCCGTTTCAGTAAGCCATTCGTTATATGGTGAAACTGGCCTGTCCATGAGGGGACATAACCGGAAGATGACTTTTCTAAGAAATTGCTTCCACCAGTCCTCAACCTCACAGTATGAACAAGATCGAAGATTATGGTTTGAAAGCAGTAACGCTTACAAGAGAAGGCGAGCAGTTACTAATTACCGCAGTCTCTGTACTTCACGCGGGCAAAGCCGTTGTGCAAATCGCCGCAGTCAAGATAACGATAGATCACCTGCTCGACATAGGGCCACCAGAACCCATACTGCCGTGAGAAATGCTCATCATAGATATGGACAAAGGTTTAAAAACAGTCCTCTACGCAGCGGTAATAATCGGAAGATTGCGGGTTCTGGGGACGATAAACAACGGCGGTAGCGGTCGTGACTTCTCTTCTGTAATACGGGAAGGATAAGACGCGGCTTTCGTGCCTTCTTCTCGGAAAGAAGGCCCGACACCCAGATGATCAAACCGCGTTTCCCTGACAAAAAAGGATAGCAGCCTGGTGAATTTTGCCCGTGTTTCTCAAGAAAACCCAACGATAATGAATGTTCTCAGAGCTACACCAGGAATTATTTCTCTCGTTTTTATATCTGCCTGATATTCATCCATTTCCTTAAATCAATCCCCATTGCTATGCAATATTATTCCTATGTCTATTGCGGAATCTGGGTTAAAGATAAGGATAACGAAACAAGGTTAAGTATAAAAAGGAAGGACCATCAAAGAAACTTTCCCGGAAGAAAAAGGAGGCAATGGTAAGGATACGGAAGCTTTGAATGGTTATATGAAAGTTAAAATGGATGCGTCACTAACGTTACCTTTTCCTTCGACAGAGTATTGCGACTGTACTCACGATCACGATAACTACCGGACTTAGAGGATACTCAATGACGAATATAATCGGTGAAAGCACCAACCTAGTGACAGTCTTCAAGGCTTCGTGTTGCCGGATAAGGTTGGCGATAGGTGACGAATACTGGTAAAAGACAAGATTAACGATTACTGGTGGAAAGGTGCAGAGAAGGTAAAAGTAGAACCTGTTCCTGCCGAGCTATAGTCCCATATGGACATGCAACAGAAAGAGAACTGTGAAGAAGACCTCCCTCTGAGGGGTCTGGGCAGCTTCAGTGCATTTCCTCTTTCTTTCCCGGCGCAGGCGTTACGGGCGCCTGTTCTGGTTGACCGGTCTTCAGGGGGATATTTCCGCCGATGTCGGTCACGAGTTTGCGGAATTCCTCGTCCGAATACAGCAGGCGGCTCGCCACATCGCGCAGCTTGTCCACCTGCACCTCCGGAAGCGAAAGCGTTGTGTGGATGCCATGGAAGTAGTCCCGTTCTTTCTTATCGGGCAGAGAGTCGAAGCTCAGGTGAACAATGTAGACATCCAGCGGTTTTCGCCCAGCCGCTACATCCTCGGCCTTCCAGTCGTGGATGTAGCGTTGAAGCAGATCCACAGTGTCGAAGTTGTTCCGGTTGATCATTATGCTGTATGAGGAACCCAGCACAAATCCCAACCCCGGAATATCACCGATCATCGTGCCCTGCTGGACGCGCGTCTGCGCGTCTACGATGACGAAGGCGACCTTCCTCAGGTCTGATAGCCCCGACTGTCCCATGGCACTCCGGAGCCCGCCCTGACCGGCCACACTTTCAAGAAGACCCCGCACACCCAGATTGTCGGATATCCCGCCGTCGATCAGGTAGATGTAAGGCTTGGCTATTGCGTCGGCGTAGAGATATAGGGAGGACGCCATCCAGTAGACCCTGCTTGAGAGGTCGCGCTTCTCAACCGCTTTTATCACCCACTCCGGCATCTTGTAGTCGCAATGACCAGCATAATTCTTTAGGACGATGGGAGTAAACGGCCCGGGAAATGCCGCCGACGCCGTCACAGCTCGGGATACCGGGAAACGATCATAATCGGAGCAGAGCAGGTTGAATTGAGAAGGCACGAACGAAAACGAGATGCCCTCTATGGCATCGGTTGCCAGGATGTTGATCAGCGGCCCCTCTTTCCTGATCATGTCCCCCAGGGTGGCGCCCTTGAAGAGGACTTCGTCGTAATATTCCTGCGCGAAGTCGCTACGGCCAAATTGAGCAGTAAAGATCCGTGGCCAGTTGAATGGGTTCATGGCCCGCCAGAAGAGGTCACTCTGGACGTCTCGGAGAAGAAATTCTTCCCTGAAGCTCTTGAAGATGTCTTTTCCATGGAGGCCATAATAGGCCGCCGTGAAGCTGCCCCCCGAAACGGACATGATGACTTTCACTTCATCGAGGAGGGTCTTCTTTGAAGGGGTCTGGCTCTGCGCCTGCGTCGGGCGGGCGGGCAGTTCGATTGCCTGCAGCGCTTCGAGGACCCCGTAGGACATGGATGCGGCCCTCGTCCCCCCGCCAGAAAAGCACAGTACCACTAAGACCTCGTCGGACAGGGCCCGCTGCAATTTCGCCGCCACTTGATATTGAAGCTGCCGATCGACTGAACCCTCCTTGGGGTATATGGGGTAGTGAGCCGTGCAGGCCACGATGCAAGTGCCCTGGAGCAGGCTCAGAATCAAAACGACGTAAATGATTCTTTTGGAAGTCTTCATCTGTTCTTTTTTTCCCTTTTCGTCTCCACATGCAGAGACGCAAGGCGGGCAATCAGGATGGCCGGTAGAACGGCCCGATTCTTTATTTCTCAATGCAGGTATGCATCTAGTGCTGAAGGATGGTAATTCAACGAGCTGTGAGGCCTGGAGGTATTGTATTCCAGTCTCCTTCTATTGTTACCATTAAAAGTCCTGCATGTTAATCGAAACAGAAAATTTGTGGATAACAGTCAATAAGAATTATCATTTGAAAGGATTGATGTCTACCAATATTGCCCGATGCTCTCTTTCATGAAGAAATGGAGCGTTTTTGTCACCTGCTTATCATTAATGGCATACAGATGCCGATATTGAGCATTTCCCATTGAAATGTTGAATATCTTTAGAGTCTATAAATTATCAAGATAACTCGCAGCTGTTCGCATCGAGTTGGCATTTCTTTTCCTTTGATTTTTCTGTAAAGCGCCTCTCCCGCCTAGCTTTTGCTTCCCGGTTCCTTCTTTTTTCTTCATCTGTTTCCAAGATTAGTGGGGGCAATGGCGTGGGATGGCCATTTCTATCAAGTGCCACAAAGGTCATATAGGCAGAAGCCATATGACGTCTCTCACCGGTGATGAGATTTTCAGACTCCACTCGGATACCCACTTCCATGGAGGTTCTTCCTACAAGATTGAGACTGGCTCGCAGGGTTACAAAGTCTCCGATGAATGCGGGACAATGAAAGTCCAATCGGTCAAATGAGGCAGTAACTGCATTGGCCCTTGCGTGTCGGACTGCAACGGATCCCGCAACGGTATCAATGAGCTTCATGATAACTCCGCCATGAACGTTTCCAGCAGGATTTGCATCCTGTGGGTTCATTACCTGGGCCATGACGGTGCTGCTATCTCTAACTCGTTTCCCTTCCATTTTCCCCTCCTACATAAAATTCTGAAATAGATGATTTCACGAACTTGTCTTATTATAGGACTCAACAACGATTAAAATTATCATTTAAGATTATTTTTCAGTCAAGACATGGATAGTCAGTATAACCCTTCGGTCCTGGCGCATAGAAAGTCTGTTCATCCCACTTCGCCCATTCTGCCCCTCGACGGATGCGCTCTACAAGATCAGGATTCGATATGAAGGGTTTACCGAAAGCGACCGTATCAGCAAGACCCTCCTCCAATATCCGGTTGCCGCTGTTGCTATTAAAACGACAGTTAATCACCAGTGTGCCTTTGTAACGCGGTCGAAAATGTTTTGCGATTTCCTTCACTGCATAGGGCACTTGATCCACGGGGATCATGGGCTCAACAAGATGGGCGTAAGCAAGATTCCGGTAATCGTTTAATCGCTCCACAATATACTCAAAGGTGGGGATGGTATCCTGGTCAATCTTAATGCCGAAGAAACCATGCGCCGATGGATTCAACCGAATTCCTACTCTTTCAAACCCAATGGTTCCACCCACGGCGTCCAGCGTTTCAAAGAAGAAGCGCGCCTTATTTTCGTTACTGCCGCCGTATTCGTCTGTACGTATGTTGGAACAGTTGGTAAAGAACTGATGAAAAAGATACCCATTGGCTGAATGGATTTCTACACCATCAAAACCAGCGGCGATCGCATTTTCAGATGCCTTCTTGAAGTCCTTTATAATGTCATGAATTTCGCTAACGGTCAGAGCACGTGGCGTTACTGTATCCTTAAAACCCTCTTGAGTGAAGGATTTATCCCTGGGGTTAATCGCGGAAGGCGCCACGGGTAGCCCGCCACCATGGAAATCAGGATGGGACATTCGGCCACAGTGCCATAGTTGACAGAAGATATGCCCATTCTTTTCATGAACGGCCTGGGTAACCTGCTTCCAGCCTTCAACCTGGGCTTGACTGTGAATGCCTGGGGTATTGATATAACCGACACCCTGTTTTGAGACCTGGGAGCCCTCAGTTATGAGGAGGCCGGCGGAGGCCCGTTGGGAATAGTATTCGGCTATGAGTGATGTTGCAGCGTTTTCAGGATTGTCTGCACGGCTTCGTGTCATTGGGGACATGAATACGCGATTCGGAAGTTCATATCGTCCAATCTTTATAGGATTTAAAAGTGCAATATTTGCCATTGTCCGCTCCTTTTTCTTGTTAAACTAACACAAAATCAGCTCAAATATGAGCTACCTTACTTTTCACAGGGAACCATACCTGTTTATTTCCGGTTGCAGAGTAGCATAAAAGAACAAAACAGAGAAACAAAGACTACAGAAGAACGAGATAAAAGGGATAGTATTTGTTACACCGTAAACTTCTCGTCTTTGGCGGCATAGACAATCTCCCCCTCCTGCTTCAGGTACTGCATTAGTCATGGGAGAATGACGCCCGGGTGATGTCCCTGAAATTTGGTATTTGCTCAGATTGTCTTCAGCACAAATTTGTCCAAAGCAAAGCGCGGTCTTGCCTTGGGTGACTGATCAGAATGCCCAACAGGCAGAAGCACTACCCTGAATTTACGAATGCTTCGCCGTGAAGTGATAACGTCTGATAATTCCACTGTGGCACCTCCATGGAAGTATTACAAGTTGGAATCTACAACTTCCTGTTGGGCATGTCAAACGAGGATAAACAAGTAAGAAGGGTTGAAAAAAGGAACTCGACAATACAAAGCGTGAGGTTGAAATTTCTTAGGCACTATTGATATCGGATTGAAAGAATGTAACGTTCGGCATAAGCTGCATGCTAAGTGCATCGGCTTATGCCGAGGTTAGGCGGAGCTATCCAAACTGCAGTTCAAATCGCTGCTCGTTGACCTCTGCGCCCCATTGAGATCCCTTCTGTTGTTCTACAAGCATGAAGCCAGCCTTCTCGTAGAGGTGTCGCGCGGCGTTGAGGCCTTCAAACGTCCACAGATAGACACGCTTGTAGCCCATGCCTCGACAGAATTCGATGGCGGCGCCGATTAGCTGGTTGCCAATGCCCTTTCCCCGTAGCGCATCAGACATGATGAACCATCGCAAATGCGCGCCTGCGTCCTCGGCGTGGAGTGCATCGATCGTAATAGAGCCTTCAACGCGCCCTCTCAGTACCGCGATCCAAAAGCCGTCCCGCTGCCGATCATATCGCCCAAGGAACTCCGCCAGTTCGGTGGCGACCTTTACCTCGAAGAAAAGGCTGAAGCCCCATTGCTGCTGATAGTACGTGCCATGAAGCTCGACCACCCTTCCGATCGAGCCAGGGACGTAGCCCTTGACGATCTCGACATCCGTCATAGAACATCTCCGCGTAGCTGAGATATCCTTGTTCCGTCTAACATTGTTTATATGGGTCCGTATAATATTCCAAATACCGCAATATTTGCCGTATAAACCACCGGTAAAACAAGCATCATTATTTCCGTAGCCATTGATATACCAAGCGTTTCCCTAAATAGACGATTCTATCTTGGCGTCTTTTATGGGTCCGCACAAAACCCTTCGTGGCGACTTCAAAACGCCCCTGCAAATTTCATAGATTACTGAGTGAAAACTACTACTTCCTATATGTTATGTCAATTACTGACGAGAGGAAGGAACATGCATACCTTTTGGGCATCAGTTTTGCGCGGTTAATCCAGGGGGAACTCACTCCTTCATCTCAAGTTTTCGATCAATGGATGTTACGTTTCTATTGATCAATTCTTATGTCTGGATTATAAATTATCATCAACTTTATTGATCCACGTTTAAATATAGAACATGATGCGATTTCTGAGTAACAGAAATGTTATTTTTTCCTTAGCAATGCTGACGGGCTTAGCATTTCCCCAGTTAACCCCTTGGACAGAACCCCTAACCCTTCCAGTGCTTGCCCTTATTATGACCCTGGCGACCATGAATATACCCGACAATTTTTTTACATCATTCCGTTCTTTGCTGATCCCTTCTATCGCAGGTATACTGATAAACTACCTGATACTGGGAGGTGCCACTCTGACCATGAGTGCCTTGATCATTCATCAGGAAGACATCTGGATCGGCTTTGTGCTTCTCGCAGCGGTACCTCCGGCGGTGGCAGTGATTCCATTTACAAATATTTTAGAAGGCAACATAACATATACCCTAGCTGGTACGGCGGCAGCCTATCTTGCGGCTCTCATAATCATGCCCCTCATGTTCGCGTTCTTCCTTGGCATAAACTTTGCCGCTCCCCAAAAACTGATCATGATTATGATCCTGCTTATTGCTTTTCCCGTTGTGGCTTCTCGTATCATCATTCAAAGTGGTATCCATAATCGGATAGCCCCCTATCAGGGTCTGCTTACAAACTGGGGATTTTTCATCGTCCTGTATACATTGGTTGGTCTGAGTCGAGAAACGATCTCTAGAGAACCTCTAATGTTGATACCAGTAGCCGCTATTATGTTTGTGAGCACATTTTTACTGGGGTTTCTCATTGAATTAATCGGCCGTATTTTTAAGATAAATCAAAAGAACCTCATTAGTCTTGTTCTTTTAGGAACCATGAAAAATCAGGGCATCGCTGGTGGTCTCGCTATATCGCTATTTACAAGAGCATCCGCCCTTCCTGCAGCAGTGTCCAGTGTTTTTTTGATCCTTTTCTTCATGTGGCTTGATATTAAGATGCGTTGGAAGAAATGAATTGATGTTCCGTTATTTCAAAAAACCGATAATTTGTCCCTGTGACCTGCCCCCCTAAAAACTGGTCCAGTTTTTATGTTAGGATTCCGGCATCATTTTGGATTATGAATAAGGAGGGCAGGTCAGCAGCGTACAGATGACTGTTGATATTTATGGAAGATGGATTCCGAATCAGAATAGAGATGCTGTTAATCATTTGGACATGCATCAAGATTCAACGAACCCTTCTGCACCCTGCCAAAAAAGAAAAGGCACAACCAGTTAAAATTGTGCCAATCTCTCTTCCTTGGTGCCGAAGCCGGGATTTGAACCCGGACAGGCCTAATGCCCACTAGACCCTGAATGTTTAAAGCAGGAGAGACAAGGACATCGTGGGATAATGAAAGATAATGGTTTATCGACTAGTTAT